>Ga0160505_100007_pt1 | contig 256112 bp, 226 predicted proteins | sample DIDeMG_FD_108225 | JGI IMG/M metagenome (GOLD analysis project Ga0160505, IMG submission 108225) | Enriched chicken feces microbial communities from UW Madison campus, WI, USA - DID2874_E49_Stillage MG | ecosystem: Host-associated > Birds > Digestive system > Large intestine > Fecal ... | reverse complement strand
TGATCATTCTTTTTCTTTTGCCCCTTGTCTGCCCCTTTTTATCTTTATGCAAAACAAAAACCCGTTAGAGCTCTACAGCCCCAACGGGTTTAATGCCGATACTATTTTACAGCGTCTTTTAATTGCTTACCAGCCTTGAATGCTGGTGATTTGCTTGCTGCGATCATGATTTCTTCACCTGTTTGAGGGTTACGGCCTTTACGAGCGGCACGTTCGCGTACTTCAAAGTTCCCAAAGCCGATGACTTGAACCTTTTCACCCGCTTTTAATGATGATTGGATTCCTTCAAATAAAGCATCTACAGCTGATGTTGCGTCTTTCTTAGTCAATCCAGTTTTTTCTGCTACTTGTTCAACTAAACTTTGTTTATTGATCATAATGTATAGCCTCCACAATCTTTTTTAATGTATTCCAAAGACAATTCTATTCGTTATTGGATAGAAAGGCAACCGTTAACACTCTTTTTCTGCTTTTTTCAATTCTTTCTTTTTTGTTTAATAGAAATTAAAAAATAAAAAAATTATTCAAATATTTTTAAATTTATAGTTAAAAAGCCTTATCAAATCGCGAATCTAGTTTATAATAATTCTTATCGGGAGTTAGTGAAATAACGAAAATAAGATAATAATAAGGTTTGAAGGCTTGTATTACCCCTTTTTGAACATTATATTAAATAAAAAAAATTCAAGGGGTACGATTATATGAATCTAAGAGGGTTAATGAAAAAGGAAACGACCAGACGTCTACGACTGGTTGAAGAATTATACTATTCAAAAGAAATTGTTACTTCTGATTATTTAATGGACAAATTAAAGTGTTCACTACCGGCACTGATCAGTGATATTCGTTTTTTAAATAGCGAGCCCTTGCCGCTGAAGGTGACGAAAATCAAAGGGGTCTACACGGTTGATTTTGATTTTTATGCGACGATCGATACCGTGTACGCGTATATTCTGCGCACCAGCTTGGAGTATCAGACGATCCGTAGTCTCTTCTTCGAGAAAAGCAGCAGCATCCAGCCTGCAGCGAATCGTTTAAATTGTAGTTTTTCCAATATGCAGCGCTATTTGAAATCCATTGACAGTGAAGTAAACGGCTGGGATATCTCTGTTGAGCATCGCCCTATCCGGCTTGGCGGCGATGAGAACGCGGTCCGTCATCTTTATTATTTATTTTTTAAAGAATCGCGGCTTGCTTTTACTGAATATCCTTTTTCCAAAGAAATCATCAAAGTAGTCGATCGATTGATCCGCAAAATATTGGATGACAATCACATCAAAAACAATATGACGATCCACTTTCAATTGATGCATAGTTTTCTGATCGGCCTGCAGCGTCAAAAATGTGGGCAGTACATCAGCGATCTTCCTTTAGACAGCGGTCTGATCATCCCGGATGTTAGCAGGCTTCAATACATGACTCGATTGTTCAAACGTGAATTGCGATTGGACTTCTCAGATCTTCAATTAAGAGAATGCTTGTGGCCTTTGTTTTCCCATCAGCTTATTTTAAATCGGCAACAGCAGTCACTGGCACATAAAAGAAACAAGCGTTTAGCGCAATTTTATGAGCTTCATCATTTGCTATTAGAAGAAGTGAGTCGTTTATTGGCGGTTCCGCTCTCTCAATCCGAAATAGTCGAAGCCTTGAGACTCTTGGGGAATGAATTGTTTTGTTATTATCCTCACAAAAAAACCATGGATATCCTGCAGGAAACGGATCAAATCATGGTGGATCTGATCGACAACAAATTTAGTCGCGAGATCCGCAAGTTGGAAGACATCGTCAGAAGATTTCTGATTCCTCAGGAACGCGAAGACTTTATCCCGAAATATATTCGCTGCCTGGTTACGAGCATTGACAATTTATTGCAGCGGTTGGTTGACTCTGATAAGCCAATCAAGATCTTATTATTATCTGATACTTCTACAACTCAGGAACGTTTTTGGCATGCGACGTTTCCTGCTTTTATTAAAGGCTCGGTTCAATATGAATACTTTGAAACGCCTTTTATAAAACAAGGCCAACTAAATGAATTGACCAAGCAATACGATCTGATCGTCACAAATGTGACCATGCCAGATCTCATGCCAGCCTGCCCGTTGATCGCGGTCAATGCCTATCCAACGGCAAAAGATTTTGAGCGTATTCAACGATTTATTAATCAATATGAATCGCTCCCCTCACGAAAGGAACAATTTAATGAACTTACGCCGTCTACTTAAACGAGAAAGTCAGCGACAGCTACAAATGATCGAATTGCTTTATTACTCCAAACACCCTCGTTCCAGCGAGGAATTGGCAAAATTGATGGATTGTACGATACCGGTTATTTTAAGCGATATTCGATCCATCAATCTGCAAAGTGAGTATTACAAAATCACACGGGACAGCAGTCTGTATCAATTGGAATTAAAGGACAATGCGACGATCGATGTGATTTTTTCAACCATGCTGAATAATTCATTGGCCTTCAGAATTTTGGAGGCCCTCCTTTTCGAAGAGAGCTATACCCTTAAGGAGCTCTCTAAGAAAGCCTTCTGCAGCTTATCCAACCTTCAATACACGATGAAAAAGGTGGAGGATGCGTTAGCGAAATGGAAAATAACGATTTACCGACGTCCCTTTCGGATTGTCGGGGATGAAGTAGCGATCCGTCATTTGTTTTTTTTATACTTCTCAGAAAAAAAGGTGGTCCGAGAAAATACCCGTTTCAGTATGGAGTTTTTCAAATTTGGCGATGGTGTCGTTCGATCCATGATCGAAAAGAATCACTTATCGGTGTCCTTAGGGCAATACAATCGTTTGAGCATCACCTTTTTTGTTAGTTTGGTGCGAATCTCCAGAGGGCATCGGATGATGTATCGGAAGCTGAGATCAACGGCGATCGTGCCGCCAAGCTATCGCTCCATCAAAAATTTTAGTCCCTATTTACGGAAGGAATTGCATTTGGTGTACTTAGACGATGTGATGAAGGACAGCTTCTGGCTGCTCTATTCCGATCTTTTTCTGCTAGGGGAAGAACAGAAGAACCATGTTTTACTGACGAACCATGCGCTGGCCTTTCACTATGAGGTCCATTACGAACTAGTGGAGCGACTCAGCGGTATGCTTGTCACGCCATTGAACGAGGAGCAGCAGGAACAGCTCATTATCATTTTGATCAATCAGCACCTGTTTCACGCTAGAACAAAGGAGTTCATCAGCGTGCTGCAAGATCCAAAGAAGGATTGCATCACGCTTTTAGAGACCTTTCACGCCCATTGTGTCCATCAGCTGCGTAATCTAGTGATTGATTTCACGGAAGAATACCAGTTGTTTCGTTCACCGGAATTTGTTGAAAATTATATTTACCAAATCATCGCCACGATCCCAAGCTGCTTAAACGGAATGAAAAAATCAGAAAAACCCGTCAACCTTTTGGTCGTATCCACGGATTCAAAAATGCAGGAAAGCCTGCTGACGGAGCTTTTGCGCCTTTCTATCCGCGGAAATTATGCCATCCATCAAATAAATGTTACCCAAATACATAAAAGAAGCTATCGGGATGTCTTTGAAGAATATGATTTAGTGATCAGCAGTTCGACCTTCGATGTCCCCCGCTGCAAGACACCGATCATCGCAGTCGAGCTGTGTCCAAGTGTCCAGTCCTTGAATAAGATCCAAAGCCTGGTGGACCAAATGAACGAGCAAAAAAGCAAAGCGGTATACGCATAAAAATGGACCTGAGCGCTTACTGCTCAAGTCCATTTTTAGCTGCTATTAAACGTGCCAGTTCCTTTTCCATCGAGGCCTTCTCCGCCGTTAAACTGTCAATCATTCGCTGGTATTTTTCGGTCCCGTTTCTTTTGCGGATGACATTCAATTCGACGAAGGAATACAGGATGACAACGGCTGACAAGCCAATGATCACTGCAAAAATAATTCCTGTATTTATTCGGAATAATGTATATAAAAAGACGATCGCCGCAACCACGATTTCAATGATACTCAGTTTGGCTCGGTGTCCTCCTCCAAATAGTACACGCTTCAACGTTGAACCATGAAGCAATTCCTCATAACGAGTCAAGCGCGCTTCTAGAAAGCTGACCTGCTCTTTTAGTTGATCGATTCGTTGATTATCTGACATAGTGTTCTCGCTCCTTAATATCTTGACTCTTATTATCCCTAGTAATCTCCGCTTTCGCAAATATTTTATTTGTTATTATAGAAATAATAACTTTTTAATGGCATTGACAAAGAGGCATGTCCGTCGCTAAAAAAAATGAGAATATGTAAAGGGTACCATTTGGTCACAATGACCCTTCTGCCAGAAAAACTTCTTAAATTCTTATTTGAATAACGGGAAAAGTCTTGTACAATAACTTTGTAAGCGAATTCAATTCGCCCACTATCAGCAAAGAAGGAGTGTGTCAAATGATTATTGGAATTCCAAAAGAGATCAAGAACAATGAAAATCGTGTTGCCCTGCCCCCATCTGGCGTATTTGATTTGACCAATCGCGGCCATCAAGTATTAGTAGAAACGAATGCCGGTAAAGGATCCGCCATTTCAGATGATGAGTATACCGCGGCAGGCGCTACCATTATCGAGAATGCTGCAGATGTTTGGGCAGCCGAGATGGTCATGAAGGTCAAAGAGCCCCTTCCAGAAGAATATCAGTATTTCCGTAAAGGATTATTATTATTTACTTACTTACACTTAGCGGCAAACAAACCGTTAACAGATGCCCTAGTAAGCAGCGGGGTCAACGCGATCGCCTATGAAAATGTGCAGCCTGCGGACAACACACTGCCTTTACTAGCGCCAATGAGTGAAATCGCAGGACGAATGGCGGCCCAAATCGGCGCGAACTTCTTAGAGCGTGTCAATGGCGGCAAAGGCATCTTGCTTTCCGGCGTTCCAGGTGTGAGACGCGGCAATGTCGTTGTGATCGGCGGCGGTGTCGTTGGGTTGAATGCCGCGAAGCTTGCAGTCGGACTCGGTGCTAACGTGACGCTTCTTGATGTCAGTGTGCCTCGTTTGAAGGAACTGGATATTATTTTCGGCAACAGCGTACAAACCATGATGTCTAACCGCTTCAACATTCAGGAATGCTTGAAGACAGCAGATCTAGTCATCGGGGCTGTCTTGATTCCAGGACACAAGGCACCGACTTTAGTAACAAAGGAAATGGTAGAGACTATGCCGGATCATGGCGTGATCGTCGATGTGGCCATTGACCAAGGCGGTATTTTTGAAACAGAAGATCGAGTGACCACTCATGACGATCCGACTTATGTCAAAGAAGGCGTCGTCCACTACGCGGTAGCCAATATGCCCGGTGCTGTGCCGCAGACCGCTACCCACGCATTGAGCAATAGCACGATGACTTATGCAAACCTGCTGGCTAACAATCCGCTAGAAGAAATCTTGAAAACCAATCTAGCCCTGCGTCGCGGAGTGAACACATACGGTGGAAAATTAACGATCGAGGCAGTCGCCAACGATTTAGGTATGGAGTACACGCCAATCGACGAGTTATTGAACACTGAACTATTGATGAATTCATAAAACAGGAAGGACCTGTCAGCGAACTGCTGGCAGGTTTTTTGTTATAATAAGATACATTCTTTGATTACAAGGAGGTTCACGGATGATTTTTTCAGATATTACCTATATACGCCCTGATTTGACGCGCTATGAAACGAATGTCGATCAGGCCATCCAGCAATTTATCGAAGCTGGCGATTATGAAACGGCGAAGCAGGCCTTTGAGCGATTGGACCATCTGCGGGGCGAAATGTCAAAATACATGAAACTGGCGTATATTCGTCACTCGATCGATACAAAAGACAGCTATTACAGCGGAGAAAATGAGTATTGGGATCATCACACGCCTTTGGTCGAACAGATCCACAATCGCTTTTATCAGGCGTTACTAACCTCCCATTTCCGATCTGAATTGGAGGAGGAATTTCCTGCAACACTTTTTCTATTTGCGGAGGACCAACTGCGGCTGTTAGACGACTCGGTCATCGAACTGATGCAAAAAGAAAATGACGTCATCAGCCACTATACGCAATTGATTGCTTCAGCCGAAATAACATTTAACGGAAAAACCTGCACGTTGTCCGAATTATCTGCTTTCTTCAGTGATCCAGATCGGGCCATTCGCAAAGGGGCTCATGAGGCGTACGAGGAGTTTTTTGTCACACATGAACAGGACTTTGATAGCCTCTATGATCAGTTAGTGCATCTGCGGCATCAGCAAGCCCAAAATTTAGGGTTTGATAATTATGTTGACTATGGCGACCGGTTGATGAATCGTTGGAGCTACGACAGAGACGCTTTAAGAGCCTTTCGCCAATTTATCATAGAGGAAGTCGTACCGATCAATCAAACCCTTTACCGCCGCCAAAAAGAACGTCTCGGCGTCGATACGCTTCTGCATTATGACTTGCCCCTCATCTATCCGAAAGGCAATCCACGTCCTCAAGGAAACGACAAAGAGCTCGTGGCACGTGCACAAAAGATGTACCATGAATTATCAAGTGAGACAGGCGCCTTCTTTGATGAAATGATCCAGCAGGAGCTGATGGATCTCGTCAGCCGCCCGGGCAAACAAAGCGGCGGGTATTGCGAATTCATTGACGAAGTCCAAATGCCCTTTATTTTCGCCAATTTCAATGGCACTTCAGATGATGTCGATGTCTTGACCCATGAAACAGGCCACGCCTTCCAAAGCTATTTGTCTCGCTGGATCAGAGAACCAGAGCTGGTCTTTCCTACTTCGGATACCGCAGAGATCCATTCCATGAGTATGGAGTTTCTGACGTGGCCCTGGATGGACAACTTTTTTGGGACGGATAGTGAGAAGTATAAATATGCCCATTTAAGCAGTGCACTGCAATTTTTACCTTACGGCGCGCTGGTTGACCATTTTCAAGAAGAAGTGTACGCCCATCCAAATTGGACGGCTTCAGATAGGAAAAAATGCTGGCGAGAATTGGAACAGACCTATTGTCCTGAAAGAAACTATCACGCATCTGAGGCCTTGGAGCGCGGCATCTATTGGTATCGCCAGGGACATATCTTTGAAGTGCCTTTCTATTATATCGACTACACGCTAGCGCAGGTTTGTGCCCTGCAATTTTGGAAGCGAGCGATTGTCGAACACGATCCGACTACTTGGGAGGATTATCTTGCCATTTGCCGGATCGGCGGAAGTCAGACATTTTTAGAAACCGTGGCGCTGGGGCAGCTCGACTCTCCCTTTGATCGCGAAAAGATGCGTGAGCTATTGGCCTCTACGGCCCGCTACTTATCCGACGTACCAGAGTCAGAATTGCAGTAACAAAAAATGCTGAAGAAGACAGACTATCTTGGAAGATAGAGACTGCTTCTTCAGCTTTTTCTTAATTGTCCAACGGGTGAAACCGGGTTAAAAGGCACTTATCTCTTTTGCGATATTTTTAGCTCTTATTAACAAACCTAAAAAAATCTACTCATTGAGAGCAGATTTCTATTTGGGAATCACCATCCGCCGGTCATTGCTCATTTCGTGAATCATGATCGGTCGCTGATAAAAATCATTTAAAATAGGTTCCTCCAAAAGCGCATCCCGGGGGCCTTGCTGAATTATTTCCCCGTTGCGAATCATCAGAATATGCGTCAATATCGGCAAAATTTCTTCAGTGTGATGGGTAACATAGAGCAAGCTTGGGGCGTCTGCCGCCTGCTTCATTCTCTCAATGCGTGCCAGCAGATCCTCTCGTGCAAATAGATCCAACCCGTTGCAAGGCTCATCTAAGATCAACAGCTCTGGTTTAGCCATCAGCGCTCGCGCGATCAGCACTAGCTGTTTTTCCCCTTGGGACAGCACCTGATAAGGTTTTCCGATCAATTTTTCAGCTCCCAGCGACGACAGCATCTGCTTCGCTTCCTTCATTTCGTCATCCGAAACCTGCTGATAAATCCCGATACTGGCAAATTTCCCCGATAGAACGATCCATTCCGCAAGCTCTTCTCGGTGGATTCGTTCTTGCAGAGACTGGCTCACCCAGCCGATCCGTTTCGTCAAATCGGGAATCGATGTCCGCCCAAAGACTTCTCCTAGAACCGTCAACCTCCCGCTTGAGGGACACAAATTACCAGAAATCATATTTAGCATCAAACTTTTCCCTGCACCGTTCAATCCTAAAACTGCCCAATCTTCACCTGCTTTGATTCGCCAATCAATATCCTGTAACAATACGTTCTGCTGACGGACAAACTGAACGTTCTCAAAAGATAAAATATCCATACTTTCCTACCAACCCCTTCCCTTTTTACAATTTTAACAAAATTTCACAGGAATGATATGGGAAATGATATAATTTAGCAAATGTCTCGAAAGGAGTTTTATCGATGAATTATGAATTATCAGCCAGCACGTTTGCTCCAATCGCAAAGGTCCGCTTGCAAAAGGGAGAGAAATTACGGATTGAACCAGGAGCGATGGTCTACCAACTCGGTCAAATCGAACTAGAAGGAAAAATGAACACCAATGGAAAAAAAGGCCTCGGCGGTGCGTTAAGCGCTCTAGGGCGATCCGTGACTAGCGGCGAAGGCTTTTTCATCAGTACAGCCACGGCGAATTCCAATGACGCGATGATCGCTATTGCTCCAGCCGTTCCAGGAAAAATTTTTGCTTTAGATGTCGGTGCTGAACACTGGCGCTTGAACACGGGGGCCTTTCTGGCGAGCGAAGAACAGGTGAATTATCAGATGAAGCGTCAAAAACTATCTGGTGCCCTATTGGGAGGAACTGGCGGCTTGTATGTTATGGAAACCACTGGCAGCGGCCAGATTCTTGTTTCTGCCTTTGGCGACATCGAAAAGATTGATTTAGATGGTGAGCAACCGGTCATTATCGACAACCAGCATGTCATCGCGTGGAGCAGCTCGTTGGATTACAACATTAAGGTCGCTTCTGGCACGTTTGGCTTTACAACAGGAGAAGGCGTCGTCAATGAGTTCCATGGTCGCGGGTCTGTCTATATCCAAACGCGAAATTTTGAAAGTTTCGCGGAGCATGTCAGCACGTTGATCCCTAAATCTTAAATATTTTTAGGTAGGATTGTAAGTGGGCGGCAGAACAGGTAAAATATGGAGGACACTGTTGTAGAAAGCTGGTTTATATGACTGAAAAAAATACTTACGGAAACGGGTCTGTTGAACATCCTTCACGAATGGCTCGTTACCATGCAGATACGGCAATTCCGCCGAAAAAAGAAGTAAAGAAAACACTGGAACCGACTGATAAAACAGAAGCAATCGGAAACGGTCCTTCTAAACCGAAAAAACAGGCAAGTGCACAGGAAAAAATGGTCCAAAGCACTGCTTGGCTGACGGTCGGAAACATCTTCTCCCGGTTATTAGGGGCGGTTTATGTGATCCCCTGGATCGCGTGGATGCAGCCTCACGGACTAGAGGCCAACTATTTGTACACCAAAGGATACAATGTGTACGCCCTGTTTCTCATGATCTCCACTGCGGGAATCCCTGCTGCTGTGGCGAAACAGACGGCTCGATACAACTCCATGAATGAATATGGACTTAGTAAGAAACTGTTATTTTATACCATGCGTTTAATGACTATCGGCGGCATTATCTGTGCCGCTATCATGTTTTTAGGTGCGCCCTACCTGTCTCAAGGAAATGCGGATCTTGTTCCTGTCATGCGCTCGTTAAGTGTTGTCTTGCTGATCTTCCCAGCGATGAGTGTTATTCGCGGGTTTTTCCAAGGGAACAACAACATGAAGCCTTATGCGATTTCTCAGATCGTTGAACAGATTGCCCGTGTTTGCTACATGCTGGCTTCTGCCTTCATCATCATGCAGGTCAATAATGGCAGCTATAAAACAGCCGTCGTGCATTCCACGTTCGCTGCATTTATCGGCGTTGCCTTTGCTATGGCCGTGTTGCTGTTCTCATTACTGAAGGAACGAACGGCTTTTCGAGAGCTGATCAAGGAAAGCAGCAATGAAATCAGCTTCTCAGGCCGCCAATTGGTCTTACAAATGATTGCCCAAGCGATCCCCTTCATTATCGTCGGCAGCGCCATCAGCATTTTCAAACTGATCGATCAATATTCCTTTGAAAAGATCATGCTGCTAGTTTCCGATTATTCTGCTGCAAAAAATGCGGATTTGTTCGCGTTGATATCCGCGAATCCAGATAAATTGACCATGGTTGTTATTGCTTTGGGAACGGCGATGGCGACAGCAGGATTGCCATTGATCACCGAACGCTTCAACAAAAAAGATCAAGCGGGTCTTGCACAATTGGTGACTAATAACTTACAATTGTTATTTTTTGTCATGATGCCTGCTACGATCGGAATGATTGTCTTAGCTTATCCGTTGAATACGTTGTTTTATTGGCCTAATCCTTTAGGCGCGGAATTATTGGCAGCCTCTTGTGTCGTCGGCATCATGATGGGCTTGTTCATGGTCTCTTCAACCATGCTTCAAGGGCTAGACGGCAACATGCAAGCGGTATGGTTCCTGTGTATCGGTCTTTTCGTTAAGGTAGTCACACAATTTCCGTTGATTTATATGTTCAAAGCATACGGGCCTTTGATCGCGACTTTTGTTGGCTTATTCGTAGCCAATCTGTTCTTGCTTGACCGTATCCATGTGTTATCGAAATTCCCTTTCAGAGAAACACTAAGCTCTATCGGAAAGGTCACTGTGATGTCCTTGGTTATGGGTGCTGTTGCTTTCGTCGCCAAATTTGGCTGTGAACTGTTTTTAAGTTCAGACTCGAAAGTCCAGTCTATGATCATTATTCTGATTGTCGCGGCTATCGGCGGCTTCACGTACATTCTCTTAGCTTTAAAAACTCGGATGGCGGACAAATTATTAGGCCCTCGGGTCGACGGTATTCGACGTCGTTTGCGGATGCGTTAACAATCAATCTCCTCTTGGCTTTACGGTCAAGAGGATTTTTATTAAAAAAAAACAGCCTGACGCTTTGCTTTATGCGTCGGGCTGTTTTTCGGGAATCGTACAATACAGCGGCTCAATACCCAGTTTTGCCAAAAAAAGAGTGAAATCACTGAAGGCAATGACCACTGTTGCGGTATTCGTATTTGGGTGAAAGCCGATTTTTTTCCTTTGGTCAATGGCTTTATCGATGATCAAGGTAATTTGCTGTTTGGTATCATGGGGCAAAGCAAGAGGTGTGACCGAGCCTCGCTCAAGGCCAAGCAACTCAAAAAGCTCTGCTTCCGAAGCAAAAGACAATTGCCGCTCCTCTAATTTCTTGGCAAGCGCCTTGATGTCTAGCCGCTTCTGACCAGGACAGATCACAAAATAATAGTTCTTCGTTTTCTTGCTTTTCATCAATAGGTTTTTCACGTCGCTGCCGTCGATCGTAAAATCGATCTCAGCAACCGTATAAACGGCCTGATGATCGATCCGTTCATAAGGGATCTGCCACTCTTCAAACAATTGATACACTTCTTTGTCTGTCGCTTTTGGCACCCTTCTCACCTGCTTTCTTTTAAGAGATTTCGCCATGTGATGATCGTTTTATTGACATGATTCAAGACTTCCAGCTCCAGCTTTTTCGTATCCGATACTTCCCGCTGTTGAAAATCAAGCAACGCATCGTAATTTTTATATAATTGCTCCTCTATCGACTGATTGGCCTCTGAAACGATCAGACTAGACGCTTCCGCCTTCAATTGTTCAAGAACGATCGGTGTCGTTTCTTGAAAATAGACATAGCCATAGCTGTTAAGATTTTTTTTATAGGATTGCAGCGTGTCTAAGGAGTGTTCAAGCACCGTTAGACCATCATTGGTTTGTTTGGGAATCTGTACAACTGCTTCTTTCGTACGCGGAGACGCTGGTTTTCGTTTCAGGGCCCACCGGGTGATCAAAAAGGTGATGAGACAAACGACCACATTTGACAGCAGCACCTCTGGACGCAAAAGATTTTCGAGCATAACTATCACTTCCTCTAAGAGATGTTTCCATTATACCCAACAAGCCTCGTTTAATATATCGATTTCTCCAAAAAAGAAAGAAAAAGCCAAACGGATTTTTTACGCTCTCAATAGAACGTAAAAATCCGTTTGACTTTCGCGCGGTTCAGTCTTCCGCTATACTACTTGTTCGGTTCACTTATTTTTGAGGAGACCTTTGACAATGCCTGTGCTAGATCCTCCAACAAATCGTCTGTGTCCTCGATGCCTACAGATAAGCGGAGCAGCCCTTCTGTAACGCCCTGCTTCTCCCGTTCTTCCTTCGGTACACACGCATGGCTCATCGTCACAGGATAGGATAAGATGGACTCTACTCCACCAAGACTGACTGCGGCGATTGGCAGCTTCAAGGCATCCGCAAATGTGTAGACCGCTTGTTGATCGGCTAATTCAAAAGACAGCACGGCGCCGCCTGAGGTTGCTTGCCGTTTGTGCACCTCATAGTCGGGGTGGCTCGGCAGCCCAGGGTAATGGACTTTTTTCACGGCAGGATGTGCCTCCAGCATTTGGCTGATTCGCTCAGCACTGGTCGCACTCTGTTCCATTCGCAGACCCATCGTCTTCAATCCCCGCATCGTCAGCCAACAATCTTCTACTCCTAAAATCCCCCCCAAAACTTTTTGCTGAAGAGTGATTTGATTGTGCCATTCCTCATCATTTGTCACAACTAATCCTGCGACCACATCGCTGTGGCCATTAATGAATTTCGTTGCGCTATGAATCACGACATCCACACCCAAAGCAAGAGGCTTCTGAAATTGCGGTGTCATAAATGTATTGTCCATCATCGTCACTAAATGGTGCGCTTTTGCGATCGCCACGACTCTAGCGATATCCGTTACTGACAACAGCGGATTTGACGGTGTTTCTAAGTAAAGACCACGGGTATTTGGGCGAATCGCTTGTTCCCACTCGTCAAGATTCGTCTCATCAACAAAGGTCACTTCGATGCCGAATCGTTTCATGACCTCATTGACCAATTGGAAGGTCCCGCCATAAATACTTTTGCACATGACTAAGTGATCGCCCTGATTAAAGCTCAGTAGGACCGCCGAGATTGCTCCCATCCCAGAAGCAAAGGCTGTCGCATATTTTCCATTTTCCAACGCCGCGACTGCTTCTTCCAGAGCCGTTCTCGTTGGATTGCCAAAGCGTGAATAGGTATAGGCCTGCCCATCTTTGATGGATGCCTGTTTAAATGTTGAACATTGATAAATCGGAATGGAGGAAGCGCCGCTCTCCTCATCAAATGCGTGATATCCGTGAATAAATTTTGTCTTATCCTTCATTACAAATCCCCCTCAACCATTACTTGTAAGCCAAGCTTAACACCAATCGAAGCGTTTTCAGCGATCGTGTATAAATTCCCATAAGAAACTTAGCTTATTTTTAGGAATTCTAGCGGCTTTCTAATGGATGAAGAAATAAAAAATACCGCCTAATAAGAACAACAACCCGAAATTCACAATACTAAATAAGCCTAAGAATTTCTTCGTTTCATTTGGAAAATAGATCCGAAACAAATTGTAGCCGATCAGATTCGCTAAAGAGGCCAAAAGGGTTCCCAAGCCGCCAATATTGACGCCTAAAATCACCGCCTGCTGATTCGTTGTGAACGGTGCGATCAAGAACGCTGCTGGGACATTTGAAATCACCTGACTGAGCCCCAAACCTGCCAAATAAATTTGTTTGCCGTTCAATGACTGTAAGAACTGTTTGATAAATTGCGCTTCTCCGATATTTCCGACGATTAGGAAAAAACATACAAAGGTAAGCAGCAAACCGTAATCCACTTCCTTGAAGAGTTCGCGACGATACACCGCAACGATCAGCGCGACCAAAGGAATGACTCCTTGATAAGGCAGTACATCGAGCACCACCAGAATCATGATAAGCATCAATCCACTCAACAACATCGTTTCTTTACGGTCAAATCGGTGGTCTTCCATGTCTATTTCTTTTAAAGAATCCTTTGCGACTAAACGCGTCAACAGCCCTAATGAAAGAACGCTGACCAGTAAGACTAAAAACATCCACGTCAAGAATTGACCCAACGGCACATGATAATAGTCATATAAATACAGATTTTGCGGATTGCCAAAAGGAAAGAAGCTGCTGCCTAAATTCGCTGCCACGATAATCAAGACACTGCCTAAAAAGCGCCCTTTGAATCTCGGAAGAACGGCTAACAGCTTTAAATAAATCGGCAGCAACGTCAAAATCGCTACATCATTTGTTAAAAACATCGAACCAACCAACGATAACAAAATCATTAGCTGAACTAATTGCCGTGTATTCTTTGAATAATGAAGGAGCTTCTGTGCAACGAACCGCAACACTCCCACCTGCTCAAACCCCTGGATCAGCAACATTAAACCAAATAAACTAAAAATCACTTTGTAATCAATAAATCCAGCGGAAAATCGACCAATCAAACAGCTAATGATTGCTAGAAGTAACGAAACACTCATCAATCGATTATTTATAAAATAGTTTGCCATACGCTTCACACGTCTACACCTTCTCATTCTAACTTTCTTTTCAATAGAATACTCCAAATACTTAAAATTAGGCAAAAAATAGACCCCCGACGAAAGGGTCTACTGAAATATTTTAATTAAGCATGTTCCTGATTCGCATAGCCTGCATACGAAGTTCGTTTACTACGATTGTAAAGCACAGAAATAATTTGAATTACAGAAATCACCACAATCACAAGGCTGATAATTAGTCGAATTGATGCGGTATCGCCAGTTGAGATATAGTGCAGCACATCTCCGCTGGACCAGGTTTGTTCCTGTAATAGTTCTACTAATTCAGAACTGAAGATATTTTCTCGCATCAGTAAAAAGACCCCTAGAATTGTCCATATCAAAATCTCAATGATCGACCATAAACACACGCGATTCGTCCAACGGCGATCGACCAGTTTTAATACGTTTGAATTTAAGGTCAACAGGACTCCAACGATCACTGTTGGTATTAAGAGCATCGTAAAGCTGTTACTAAACAACGGCACGTTGACAATCGCATGACCCGTTTTAGAAAAAAACTGCGGAAATAAATTCAAGGCTCCGAAGATCAGAAAAGCGCTAAAAAGCAACGTCGCAATGATCTCTGCCACTGGATCAGAAATTGGAATTAGTTTTTCAGTGGTCAGCGGCGGCAAGTCTTCCACTTTCCAATCATCCTTTTTCTTGCGATTGAAAGCTCCCGTCCGTTCAGCGATCACAAAACCGATCGTTGTCCATACCAACGTCTGCATTACCCCTGAAACACCGCTCTGAAGACCAGATTGAAACATTGTCTGCAGGGCTCGGCCAACTTGCGGCCCGCTCTGTTGAAGTGTTTCAAAAACACCAGAAACGGCACCAACGATTACTGTAATTATACCAACAATCGGTACTAACAGCTTCAATAAACGAATATAGTCATCATAGACCTGCGGAGAGATAAGATAGCGCGGATTTTGCCGATATTGTTCCGCCAGTTCTGCTGGCGCCCCCATTGAGTGAAGGACCTTTTCAATTTCCGCATTGTTGGGTCGTTCTGATAACATATCGTAAATATTACCGCGTAGTTCCTTGGCGACTTCCTCCAGGTCCTTTTCCGGCAATTGCTGGACAACTGCCGCTATATAGCGCTCGATAAGATTTTCCATTTTTCACCCCTCCGAATAGATGTCAATCAGACTTTTTTGCATTTCCTTCCATTCCGCAAACAACTTTTCCCTAACTCTTGTACCCGTTTTACTGATCGAGTAATATTTACGCGGCCTGCTCTCAGATGTATCCCAGTCACTTTCCAGCAGTTCTTGCTTTTCCAAGCGTCTCAGCAATGGATAAAGTGTATTGGCTTCGATATCCATACCCTGCTCCTGCAATGTTTGCAGAAGCGCGTACCCGTAATGAGGCGTGTTCAAACTGCCTAATACAGCCAAAACTAAATTTCCTCTTTTCAATTCTGTCACATAGTTCTGAACGACATCCTTATCTGGCATATGATCACCTCTTCACAGCTATTATACTGTGTGACACACATTATAGTCAATAACATAATATTGTAAATATAAAAAAACTCCCGAAAAATTTCGAGAGTTAAACATTTATTTTGTTTCCAAATCATGCAAGAACAACCCGCTCAACAGCTTTGGTTCAAACCAGGTAGACTTCGGCGGCATAATTTTTTTCGCATCCGCCACATCTAACAAATCGGTCATTTGGGTTGGATACATGGAGAAGGCCAATTGCCAGTCGCCAGAGTCAACCAATTTTTCAAGTTCTTCGGTTCCACGAATCCCACCGACAAAATCGATGCGTTTGTCTGTCCGAATATCTTTGATCTCAAAGATGTCCTCCAGCACATATTTTTGCAGCAAGGCCACATCCAATTTTTCCACCGGATCATTTGGAACCTTTTCAAGCTTGATCGTGAGCGTATACCAAGCACTCCCATCGTATAATTGACAATCCCCCGCTTTTTCAGGCTTTTTAGTTCCTGTTTTAGTTACGTGATAATTTTCTGCCAAGCGTTCCATAAAATCGGCAGGCGGTGGTGTTTTTAACACGCGATTGTATTCCCAGATTGCTAATTCTTCTTCCGGGAAGATGATCGACAAGAATTGCTCCGTTTCGGGATTCTGTTCGCCAGATTGACGTTTTTCCAAACCAATTTTTACCGCTGATTCTGTCCGATGATGACCGTCAGCGATATATAACGCATCCACTTTTGTAAAAAGATATGCTAAACGATCGCTCGTTGCCGCATGATCGATCACCCAGACGCGATGTGTAACTTCGTGATAGCTCACGAAATCATAGACAGGCGCGTGCTCCTTCTGCCAAGTTTTGATGATCGTTTGGATCTCTTCCTGTGGGCGGTAGCTCAAGAAGATCGGACTTGTATTTGCATCGCAGGTGCGGATATGATTCATCCGGTCGATTTCTTTTTCGTGACGCGTAAATTCGTGCTTTTTGATTTTTTCATCAATGTAATCGGTGATTGAGGTGCAGGCCACTATGCCCGTTTGACTGCGGCCATTCATCACTAATTCATAAAGATAAAAGTTGGCTTCATTTTCCTTAAATAGCCAGCCCTTCTCTAAAAATGCCGCCAAATTGTCCGCCGCCTTTTGATAGACCTTTTCGTCATAATGGGAAACATCGACAGGAAGATCAATCTCCGCCTTGTCAATATGAAAATAGCTGTAGGGATTCCCGTTTGCCAGCTCTTTTGCTTCTTGTGAATTCACGACGTCGTAAGGAAGTGCCGCCACTTGCTCGGCTAAGTCCTCTGCGGGGCGAATGGCTTTAAATGGATGAACTTGTACCATTAAAATTCACACTCCTCATCACGTTTGATCGCCCGAACACGGACGATGCCGTCATTTTTACTTAATTGCTCCACGATTGCTGCTATTTTTTCTGGGTCTGTTTCAGAAACATCCACCAATGTGTAGGCATGCTCGTCTTTTCCGCGATTCACCATGTTGTCGATATTGACCTCTAAAGAAGCGATCTCAGACGCAATCAATCCCAGCATATTCGGCACGTTGCGATTGATAATGGTGATACGATAGGGTGAATCAAAGGCCATTTCAACATTTGGGAAATTGACCGAACGCTTGATGACCCCTGTTTCCAAGAAGCGCTTCAAGCCCCGCGCCGCCATTTTTGCACAGTTTACTTCTGCCTCTTCTGTTGAAGCCCCCAAGTGAGGCAAAACAGTGATCTTGTCATTATGAAGTAATTTTTCTTCCGCAAAATCGGTGGTAAACCCTGCGATTCGTTCTTCATTGACTGCCTTTACCACCGCACAGGTATCCACGATCTCCCCACGAGCAAAGTTCATTAAATGCGCGCTTTTCTTCATTTGCATCAATTCTTCCGTACTGATCAAATGATGGGTATGCTCCGTCAAAGGAACATGAATCGTCACAAAATCACAATTCGTCAACACTTCCTTCAAATCCTTCGCTCGTTTTACACGACGAGAAATACTCCACGCCGTATCAACAGAAACATACGGATCGTAGCCGGTCACTTCCATCCCTAAACGGTAGGCGTCGTTTGCCACCATCGCACCGATGGAACCTAACCCGATCACACCCAATTTTTTTCCTTCTAATTCTGTTCCTGCAAATTGCGCTTTTTGCGCTTCTGCCTGTTCATCGACATTGCTGCCTTCTAAGGTCTGTACCCAACTGATCCCTTGAACCATCGGACGAACAGCCAATAACAGACTAGCGACGACTAATTCTTTCACTGCATTCGCATTCGCTCCTGGCGTATTGAAGACAACGATCCCTTTTTCCGTGCACGCCTTAACCGGAATGTTGTTCGTTCCAGCACCCGCACGCGCCACTGCTAAAACAGATTCAGGAAAGTCATAGTCATGCAGCTTTTGGCTTCGCAGAATGATGCCATCTGGTTCTTCGCTTTCATTGATTCGGTAATTCTCTTTATCAAAACGCGTCATTCCTTCTGGAGCGATCGCGTTGAATGTTTTAATCTGAAACATCTATTTTCCCCCATTTTCCTTTTCAAACGTTTCCATGAATGCGACCAACGCCTCGACGCCTTCGACCGGAAAAGCATTGTACAGACTGGCCCGCATCCCGCCGACAGATCGATGGCCTTTCAAATTTTCAAAGCCTTGTTCTAAAGCTGCTTTATTGAATGCCTTGTCTAGTTCGTCATCGCCTGTCACAAATGGAATATTCGTGATTGAGCGACTGTCCTTCGCCACTGGACTCGTGAAGAGGTTCGATTTTTCGATCGCGTCGTAAAGCAATTGCGCTTTTTGCTGATCCTTCGCTGTGATCCCAGCGACACCACCCTGCTCCTTCACCCATTCAAAGACAAGCTTTGCAATATAAATGGCATAGGTCGGAGGTGTATTATAAAGAGAATTATTTTTCGCCTGTAGGGCATAGTCCATCATTGGGGCGAAAACAGCGTCTTGATTGAGCAAATCTTCACGAATGATCACGACTGTAAGCCCTGATGGACCAATATTTTTCTGTGCGCCGGCATAAATCACACCAAAATCTTCTACGTTGTACTCATTGGCTAAAATATTCGAAGACATGTCAGCGATCACGGGAACATTGCCCATCTTTGGAATCTTCCCGTAGGCAGTTCCTTCTATTGTATTGTTCGTTGTGATATGCAGGTACGCAGCCTCTTGATCGACGGTCTCCGGCAATTCAGGAATATACGTAAAATTCTTGTCTTCACTTGAGGCGATCACTTCTACCTCTACCGTTTCGATGGCTTTGGCAGCGCTGATGGCTTTTTTCGACCATGATCCTGTGTTCACGTACAATGCTTTTTTTCCTTGCGCAAGATTCAGCGGCAGCATAGTGAATTGCAGGCTGGCTCCGCCTTGCAGGAATAAGACCTTGTAATTGTCTGGAATCGCCATGAGTTCTCTTAATAACGCTTCAGCCTGTTGAATGATGTCTTCAAATAAGGAGGAACGATGACTCAGCTCCATCACGGACATACCGCTGTTTTTGTAATCAAGCATTTCGGACTGTGCGATCTCCAATACTGTTTTTGGTAATACCGCTGGACCCGCAGAGAAATTATAAATCGTCATACTTATTCGCTCCTTTTCATTAGTGACATCCCTTTAGATGTGATGATAATTATAACAGATGTCTTTATATGATAAAAGGCTAATTTAAAACTAATTTCTCTATAATATGGTTTTATACTGAAAAATTTCATCTTTGTTTGCAACAATCAAAAAAGCTTAACACTTTCGCGCTAAGCCAATTGGTCTTCTGCTCGTTTTAAAAAAAGTTCAAACTGCTGCCGCTCTTCTTTAGAAAATGCCGACTCCATTTGACGGCCCAATTCATCGAAAATCGTCTGGACTTTTTCTACCATCTGCTCCCCTTCAGGCGTCAGATAAATATTTTTTTGCCGCTCATTGTTTTTCGGAATTCTGCGATAAATCAATTTCTTTTCCTCAAGCACTTTTAGAATATTCGTTACGGTCGCCTGCTGCTTTCCTAAATAGTTTGCCAATTCTCGCTGCATCGTTCCCGGATACATTGCAATAAAATTCAGACTGCGAGATTGCAAGCTATTCAAATGCAGCGACTTCAAGCGTTCAATAACAAAATTCTGCTGCAAGGTGCTAAGCGCATAAATTTTTTCGGCTAAATCTTCTCTTTTTGAGATCATCTGCTCCCTCATTTCTTTCTTAATAGTTTAAATCACAACTATTTATTTGACAACTGTTTTCAATCAGCGTATGCTGTCGATAGTTAAAATTACAACTATTTATGTTTAAAGAAAGAAGCGAATACTATGTCATTAACGCCGCAAGAAATGCAACGCACAAAAGAAGAATTCAAAGAAAATGTCGAACGAACAGGTCTTAGCCTCGAACAAATTGCCGCTGACCTCACTACGACGCCTCAAACGATTGAAAATATCTTGACCCTTGATGTCAATCATATAGAAGATCCGTGGATTCTCAAAAATTATTTAGAAGAAACACTAAAAAAGCAAGGCAAAGCCGCGGTTCCCTTTACTGCATTGACAGGTGATCACCACGGCTATTGGTTCTTGAATAGTCGTCGGATCGATAAAAAGAAATTAAGGTGATTTCTTCTTTTTATAAGTATCTTCCTTTGATACACTTTCAATCACATGCTGCAACTACTAGGTATAGTTTTTAGTGCTCGATAGAATGTACTATATAAGAATAAAAAGCCTGTCGAAGCTTTTTCTGATGCTTATCCATCGTAGCAATCATTATGACGTTCTGAACGAACGAGGACCGTGATAAACTCTTTTTGAAATAAAAATAAATCCCAGAAATAGGCACCTTTTTAGATGCTTTTTGCTGGGATTTTCTCTTATAAGAGTCCGCTCACCCACAAGCTTAGGAGTACGACACCTGAAACGATTGCTGTAAATACGACAACGATGAGGGTTTTCGCCATCAGATCTTTTCCAAAATGTCGTTCTTTCCGCTTCGCTTCGACGTCCTCTCCCTCCACGTAGGCGACGATTTCTTTGTAGGTCTTCACATTAGTTGCTTTCTTGATCTTTTCGATCTTTAATGCTGCCCACATCCCGATCGCCCATAAAATAAATGGAATCCAGAGGCCTTTCTCGCCGAACAGCTTCCACGCAGGTCCAATTAAAATCGCCGCTGCACCGATCGTTCCAAGCATGATCCAACTATACTTATCCATCTCATCTTTTTTGATCATTTTTTTCATCGTTTCCACGTCTCCTTTGACAAGCTCATCTAAAGTCACGTCAAAAAGAACACTTAGCAATAACAGGTTATGAATATCGGGATAGCTCCGTTCGTTCTCCCAATTGGAAATGGTTTGACGAGAAACATAGATTTTTTCCGATAATTCTTCCTGGGAAAATCCTGCTTCTTCACGTAGTCTCTTGATCTGTTTGCTTAAGTTCATTTCATCCGCTCCTTCATCCTTACCCTAATCGCTCCCTCGGATACTCACTAGCAAAAGTCTTTGTCATTAGGGGTTTTCCGCTTGTCAAAAGTCTTTATCATGCTTAAAAACCTTGATTTATCAAGTCTAACGGAAAAATGGACAAAATAAAAGTCCCGACGAATTTTCGTCGAGACTGTTTATGATTATTCTGCTTTAGAACGACGGACATAGTTTTGGTAAAGAATAATACCAACAACTGTAAATCCGACTGGACCTGCGATCATCCATAATGTATCGCGTGCGCCTGCTCCTTCGATGATTGGTTGGAAGATCGTAAAGACATTCGCACCCAATACTAATAGGAAGACTACTACACTGATGACCATCGTCATGCTTTTAGATTTGTATACTTCGAATGGACGATCCAAGCCCGTTTTGTTCTTGAATTTAGGGAATGCATAGATCAAGAACAAGTATGGCAATGTCATCGAAACATTCGCCATCAACGTTAAAATATTGTAAAACGCTGAAGGGTCTGGTGTTGCGAATGACGCGATCAAGATGATCGCAACAACGATCGCACATTGTGCCCACATTGCATAGCTTGGCATGCCGTTTTCGTTCAATTCAGTGAATTTCTTCGGCCATAATTTCTTCGGTGTTCCCATGATCAACGTCTTCAATGGTGAATACGTCAATGTAAAGAAGGCACCACTATAGGCTAAGAACATCCCTAGACCAGTATAACGAGCAAACCAGTTCCCCATACTGATCGCAGCTGCTTGGCTAAGGCCGATGCCTTTACCAAATTCAACCCCTAAGTTGTTCATCATTACGTAAGAAATATTTCCCAGGTTCGTTGAATCGCCTGATAATACGTCTTGCCAGTTTGTGCTTACACCCCATAGGAAGATACCTAGTGCGTACCCTACAGAAATGATCAAGGCTGAAAGAACGACCGCTTTCGGGAATGTTTTTTCAGGATTGCGTGTTTTGTCGACCATCCCACCAACAGCTTCAAGACCGCCGTAAGCGAAGATCGCGAACACAGCAAACCCTAACAAACCGATTGGGCTTTGGTAACTAGGATTTGGAGAATGTAAAATGTGGTCAAATGGTTGAGCCAAGTGTCCACCATTTACAACCAGAATAATACCTGAAATCACAATAAGAACCACGTTCAAACTAGTTACTGCTAAACCACCAAGACTGGTGATTTTAACGATCCCTTTGACCCCTTTGATTGAGACCAACGTTACGATGATCATCCACACACACGCTAAAAGCCCAACCATTTGTGTTGAGTTTAACCCGAACATGTGCAGTTTTTGCGTTTGGTCGCTTCCGGCGAAAGCCGTTGTGAAGGGAATCCAAACTTTTGATGATGTTGACACCATCCAGACAACATAGGAAGCAAACCACATGAATGTTCCGATAAATGCGAAACGTGGGCCTACGCTGACTTCCAACCATTTGTACATTCCGCTGTTTTCGCCTTTGATCGTTGAACCATATTCAGCCATCATTAACGCGAAAGGAATGAAAAATAGAATTGCAGCAATGACATAAAAGACGATTGAGCCATACCCCATCAAGTAGAATGCTACTGGACCGTTAGCAAACCCGAATACTGAGGTAAAGATCATCATGACCAGAGCGCCAAGCGTCATGCCTTTTTCTGCTTTGGACATTGAAACCACTCCTATTCAATTTTATCTCGGGTGCTCCTTCGTCTGGTCTATTCAAAACTTCAATTAGTTATTAATTGAGCAAGAATTTTTTAAAGACTAGAAAACCCTAAATGTAACTTTACAATGAAAAAACACAGAACGCAAGAAACGGACTAGTTTAAATATTCAGAAAATTCTTGTCAAAGAAACCTTTTGCGCCAGAATAGAGCGGGCATAATTAAATGATAAAATAACTAGCCTTTCCCAGTAAATACTAAGCAAATTATAGCTGTTTTTTTATTGTAATTATTCGCATCACATTAATGCTGTTATATCGAATTTTTATAATGTATTTGAGCATAGGTAAACGCTTCCTTTTTAGATGCTTTTTTTATTTAAAATTAAAAAACGACAATGTATTTCCTAATAAACTCTCGTGAGAACGTTTATTAAAAAATTTGCCGCTTTATTTATGAAAAATCCATTTAAAATATTTTAGTTATTTGCCATTTAGAAACCATCATTTAGAAACGGAAAAGCCCTCCAATTTTAATCTTTCTTGTGCGTATTTTTGACCAAAGTGACACAAAAAAAGGACGAAAGGCCCTCTCTTCTGAGAGCCTTTCGTCCTTTTTCAACCTATTATTCGCTGATTTTTTTCCAAAAATTACTTTGATTGATCCACAGCCAAGCACCAGATAAAATCGCCAACCAAATCATCACTCCGCCATTTAGAAGTAACGGATTGAGATTCATCACTACGGCGATCACATAAAGTGCGACTACGATCACGCCCAAGATCAATGAGCCGAAGAGCCACAGCATGAGCCCATAGTTTCCGACACCTCGAGTAAAGAGCTGGCTGACATTGGTCCATGTAATGTTCAGTAAACGGTAATCGCGGCTGAAAAAGTACAACGACAAAAGATAAGTCCCCCACAGTATTCCTGCTAAAAAAGGAACCAGTAAGTACAACGGTGCTTTCAGCACGAGGGCAATGATCAGCCCAACGCCGCCTGCGATCCCCATTTGAATCTTACAACCGACCCAGAATTTTTGTCGAAGATATTTTCTCACGGACAACGGCAACGACTGGATGAAGAAGAAATTCTCCCGATCCAGCGAGATCAAGTTACTGACAAAAGACGTTTGGTTCAACACAACACTGGAAAAGACTATACCTGCAACAAAGAACACGCCCATAAATGTCATCGGCAAAGTTTGCAGATCGATTGGGTTCGTCGTCACCATTGTTCCCACCATCACGACAGGCATGATCAAGGAAGACGTCAGCACCTGCATAATCAGATTGGGATTTTTAAGCAGTTGCACATTGTAGCTGCCTAATTGCGTTTTCAGTGATTGATTGGTTTTACGTTTTCGTTTGGTCGCAATCGTGCGAGAGCCCTCATCACTGAACTGTTCATATAAACTTGGAACGACGAAATAGCGTAGCGCAAGTAACAGCACCGCGGTTGCAACAAGCAGTCCAACAAGGGTCAGAAGTCCTTTCGTCGTAAACAAGGCGTGCATCACATGGTAGAACGGCATAAATATCGCGAAGGGATGGCGATCCGTAACGCCCGCTGAATGATCCACAGAGTTTTGGGAAAAATTGATCGCGAGGATTCCTCCAACAGAAACGACCATTGAGAATCCCAGCATCAAACTCGTAAATAATTTTTTATGTTGTCGGAACAACTTGGTTTTTGTCATCCCAAACACGATCAAGCTGCACAAACTAAAAAGCAGGATAAAAAAGATGATAAATAGTAGAATGGCTCCAATCACCGCAAAGACAATGGAATAGCCGCTTTTAAACGCCGTTAAGAAAAATAAGATCAACAGCGGCAATAAAAAGGGCACGATCGTCATTCCGACCGCCAGGAATTTTGCGATGAAGACCTCCCCTTGCTTGATCGGTAACGGCAGATAATCCTGCAGGTCTTTGCTTTCAAAAAAGACGTTGAAAATGGCAGACAAGGATTGAGAAAAGCCGATCAACGCAAACAATGCCATATAATACGTAAAGAATCCCGGCAACTTTGAAAAATCGATCATGACCATCGTCAATCCGTAAATAGCTAAAAAAATGACCCCAGACAACAGATACTGCTGAACGATACTGCGAAGGACCTGCTTTCCTTTCCGTCCCTTTTTTCGAATTTGATTCGTCGCCGACGGATTGACATATAGCATATTGACGCCAATCAACCGTTTGATGATTCCGCTATTCATGAGCATCCTCCTCAATTTCAGCCACCAAATCCCCGTTCGCCTGTCGACCAGCCATCTTCAGATAGATACTCTCCAGTGATTCATTTGGATGTTCCGCTAACAAATCATCAACGGAGCCGTTATAAATCAGCTCTCCTTTTTTCAAAATCGCCAGATCATCGCACAATTGCTGCGCAGTGTCTAACACGTGTGTCGAAAAGATGACGGTTTTTCCTTTTTCCGCATGACGTTTGATCATTTCTTTCAAGTCGAAGGCGGCTTGCGGGTCTAATCCTTGCAAGGGTTCGTCCAAGATCCAGATATCCGGGTCCGGCAGCAGCGCCCCAATAATAATGGTCTTTTGCCGCATCCCATGAGAAAAGCTTTCCAGCGTTTCATCTTCATGTCCCACAAGATCGAACAATTCGATCAGCTCTTGATGACGTTTTTCTTGCCCCTCCAGCTCATAAGCTGCGGAGATCAAATCCCAGTATTCATTAGCAGTTAATTGCAAAAACATATCTGGAGAATCCGGTACATAGGCGATTTTCTTTTTGATTGCCAAACGGTGCTCTTTTAAGTTTTTACCGTCAAACAAAATCTCGCCGCTCGTTGGTTCAATAATACTCACTAAACTTTTGATCGTGGTGGATTTACCAGCGCCGTTATGTCCTAAAAATCCAAAGATCTCTCCTTCTCTAATCGTTAGGCTTAACTGATTCAGCGCTTTTTTCTCTCCATATACTTTCGTGATCCCTGTTAATTCAATCATTGTTCCATCTCCTCGTTTCCCCTACCAGCATCCAGAAAGGCCTGCTAACTTAAGATTTTGGTCACCTTTTTAAATATAACGCGTGATTGCTTTTATTCACTATACGAGAAAAAGCAGCGACTTACAATAGAATGGGCCTTATTAAACAGTGGGTTCTTATTTCAGTAACAACGCCTTTTGCATCATTTTATGATAATAAGGCCGCATCTCCTCTTCGGCTACTGCCTCGTCCAGCTCCGCCACAGCGATCCATTTGACATCGCTATTTTCGTCCTCCTTGATTGTTAATTGCTGATCTTCCTCAGCCATAAATAGAAAGGTCGTATTGACGTGCACGTGTTTTTTGATACGCTTTCCATTTTTACAGTGTTCCTCCACAGGTAAAATATCGAAGGCAAACAGCCCGTCATACATTAAGTGATAATCTGTTATCCCGGTCTCTTCTTCCAATTCCCTTTTGGCAACGCCCAGAAGGTCTGCGTCACCGTCAGCGTGTCCGCCGGTCCAGGCGTAGGACTGATAAATATGATGGAAGACCATCAACACCTTGTCATACGTTGGATTGACGACCCACGCAGAGGAAGAAAAATGAACGTCTGGATTGTCACGGGTCAAAAGATCCTTTTGAAATTGCAGCTTCGTCAAAAACAACGTCTGATCCGCAGCTTCCTGTTTCGTGAAGGGGACGTATTCGCTGATTTGTTTTATTATTTCTTGCATTCTTTTCACCTCATACCATTGATTTTGACTCCTGTATCTAACGATTATAACAAAAGACCTCCGGCATCAGGATAGAAAAAAGACTCGATCAACGTGATCGAGTCTTCTTGTCTATGGGATGAATCGGTAGCCTGCACCCCAAACCGTCTGGATATGTACAGGCTCTGAAGGATTCTCTTCGATTTTTTCTCGAAGACGATTGATGTGGACCGCAACGGTGCGGATCTCTCCAATCGATTCCATTCCCCAAATTTTTTCGTACAATTCTTCCTTGCTGAATACCCGTTGGATGTTTTCCATTAAAAACAGCAACAGCTCAAATTCCTTGTGCTTCATCACCACTTCTTTTTCTCTGACAAACACCTTCATCGCTTCCGGCTGGATCACGATATCTCCCGTGCCTATCATGTGTTGCTTTTCAGGTAGCGACTGCTGCGTATTCAGGCGTTCAACTTGTGCGAGGTTGGCACGAACACGTGCGACCAATTCTGTTGGCGAAAAAGGTTTACTGATGTAATCGTCTGCCCCTAAGCCAAGTCCGCGTAGTTTGTCTAGCTCCTCACTTTTTGCAGTGACTAGAAGAATCGGCACTCGCACCTCATTTCTAAGCTGGCGTAGTACCTCGATGCCATCCATAGTCGGCAGCATCACATCCAATAAAATCAAATCATAGATGTTTTTTAGGGCTTCGGTCAAGCCTTCCCCGCCATCATGGATCACCGTACTCTCAAAATGATTGATCGTCAAAAAATCTTGTACAATATCTGCGATCGCCGCATCGTCTTCTATGATCAAAATCTTCTTCATCGTTTTCCCCTTTACCTGCTGCAGGTTGTTTTTCTCTAGTTAATCCCTCATGTTGCTTCGCTGATGGGCAATTGGATTCTAATTTGCAGCCCGCCGCTATCAGAAGCTCGTGCTTCGATGGTCCCTGCCTGACTTTCAACCACTCGACGAGCAATTGCCAGCCCCAATCCGCTGCCTTTTCCTGATTGCGTTCGTGATTCGTCCCCGCGATAAAAAACATCAAAAAGCTTTTCTCGTTGTTGAGGCGGAACCCCTGGACCATTGTCACTGAAGGTAAGGATTACTTGTCCTGACTGCTCGTACTGTTCGATGAACAATTGATTGTCCTTTTCGGCGCCATACTTTACTGTGTTTTCAATAATATTGAGGATCACATTTCGCAACTGTTCCGAGTCGATCGCTGCCATCGTTCGATACGAATGCACGCCAAGTGTGAGCGTCAAGCCACGCTGCTTGTACTCCTCTGAAATCCCCTGAATCAGCTCAGCTAGATATTTTCCAATATCGACAGGCTGTATCCTTAAGGCGTATTCCCCTAGATCGATCTTTGAAAATAGGAAAAGCTGGTCCACCAATCGTGTGAGGTCATCCGTTTTTTGAGTAATAATCTGTAAATACTTGTTCTTCATCGCAGGCGTTGTGGCAATCCCTTTGTCTAAACCTTCTACATAAGCTTTGATCGCTGTCAGCGGCGTACGAAGGTCGTGGGAGATCCCGGCGATCAATTCTTTGCGGTTCTCACTCGTTTTTTCTTGTTCCGTCACCATCATTTCTAAGCGCTCAGCCATTTCATTGAGACTAGTCACGACTGGACGAAATTCATCATTCGCCTGATACGTTGTCCGCCAACTCAAATGGCCATCACGAATTTGTTCTACACCATAGAGTAACGTGTTCAGCGCTTCATTGATTGGTCGAAAAATGAAACGCGCGAGCACATAATTGGTTAAAATAACAAAAAGAACTACACAAAGTATAGTTAAAAAGGCGATCAAAAGAATCATTTCCTTGTTATCAATGATTTTTTCTTCCAAATTCATATGGTAATTCGGATTGACCAGCAAAAGGGTGAAATCTCCGATAGGAAGTCGATTAAGCAAAACGTTATTGACTACAAGAGTTTCTTGTTCTGGATTCCCCACCATACCAGTGACAATGTTATTTTCATTGTACGTTCCTTCATGCGTTACCAATGTGTGTTCCTTATCATAAAGAAACAAACTATAGGCATGACGAGGGTTCTCCGCGGCTAAACGATCGAGGGCGGTCGTTAACTGCACTTCTGTCGGCGGCTTCGAATCAAAGGATTCCTGCAGGTCTTCGAGACGTTCGTATTCTTGCGCATACCCCTTATTTTCCTGCCACTGAGTTATGAAATCACTGCCCAGCGTTTCAGAGAAAATAAAAAAAACGCCTCCTAAAACAATCGCCGTCAAAACGATCGGCATGACGATCATCAAGACATTGGAAAAATATAATCGTTGTCGAATCGTCATTTTTGCACTCCTCACTGTTCGTTTCTCTCTCTTCTTATTTAACACGAATGTTCTATGTTTTCACGAAATAAAGCAAGTATTAATAAATAGTTTATAAATTGTTTATTCTTTCCACCCTATTTATTTGCTTTTGTTTCTTATCATAGAAGGTGCTTTATCGATAAGATATTGACTGAACTGCTTCGGAGGAACTTTTTTATGGATGAATTTACAGGATTAACAGAAAAACAAGTAAAGGAAAAAATTGCTGCTGGGCAGACCAATGAGCATCGGATGAATCCCGCGAAATCGACAACGACGATTATCCGGGAAAATACGCTGACACTCTTTAATTTGCTGAATTTTCTTTTGGCCTTGTGTCTTTTCGCTGTCGGCGCCTACAGCAATATGTTCTTTATCTCGATCATTATTCTCAACATGATCATTGGGATCGTGCAAGAGATTCGTGCAAGAAATATGGTCGAGCGCCTGACTTTATTGGCTCAACACGATATCACTGTGATCAGAGACAGAAAGAAACAATCCATCTCACCAGAATCATTGGTACTTGGAGACCATGTCTTGCTGAAGGCGGGGGAGCAAATTCCTAGTGATATGCTGGTCTTGGATGGATTGGCAGAGGCAAATGAATCTCTGCTTACCGGCGAATCGGATACGATTCCTAAAAGAAAAGGATCGGAAATTTTATCAGGAAGCTACTTAACCAGCGGGCAGCTACTCGCGGAAGTCCAACATGTGGGAGCTGAAAACTATGCCGCGAAAATCATCAATGAGACAAAAACGGCAAAACCGATCAAATCGGAGTTGATACAGTCCATTCGAAAAATCTCAAAATTTACAAGTGTTATCATTCTACCCATTGGAATATTACTATTTATTGAGGCCTTTTTCTTACGTGACAGCTCTACCCATACCGCAGTGGTTACTTCTGTTGCGGCGCTTTTAGGGATGCTGCCGAAAGGGTTGGTCTTGCTGATCAGCATTGCATTGACCACAGGCGTTATCAAATTGTCAAAGAAACAGGTTCTTGTTCAGAATATGTACGCCATTGAAAATTTTGCGCATATGGACATTCTTTGTTTGGATAAAACGGGAACCTTGACTGAAGGAAACATGCAGGTGGAGAATCTCTATTTGCTGGATGAGGACTATCGCGAGGCATTGCCTAATTTAATGACCAGCTATTTAGCTGCCACCGAGGATAGCAACCCAACAGCTCAAGCCTTGAATCGGTATTTTGGCTCAGGGGCGCACGACCCGGCAAAGCAAGTCTTGCCCTTCTCGTCCGAGAGAAAATACGGCGCGGTCACCTTTGAAAACAATTCAACGCTCTATTTAGGATCGCCAGAAAACCTGTTGCCTGCGGAAGAGATCCCCAAAATCATTCAACACTATCAAGAATCCGGACTGCGCATCTTAGTGATGGCCTTATCGCCAACAGTGCTTTCAGAGCAGCCCAGCGGCTTAGCACCTATCGCCTTTTTGACCTTGAGTGATCCCATTCGCGAAAATGCAAAAGAAACCTTGGATTTTCTAACTGAACAAGGTGTGACACTAAAAATTATTTCCGGCGACAATCCGAAAACCGTTGCTGCGATTGCTGAAAAAGCAGGCTTTAAAGACTACCAGCAAGCCGTCGATCTTTCGGCGTACACAACAGAAGAAGACGTTCGTGCACTCGCCCATACCCATTCGATTTTTGGACGGGTAACGCCACAACAGAAAAAGCTTTTGATCCACGAATTGAAATCTCAAGAGAAAACAGTTGGTATGACGGGGGATGGCGTCAACGACATCCTTGCCCTTCGCGAGGCGGATATCTCTATCGCCATGGCTGAAGGCGATGACGCGACTCGTCAAATCGCTGACGTGGTGCTTTTAGATTCCAACTTTGGCAGTCTGCCAAACATCATTTTTGAAGGCCGCCGTGTTATCAATACAATTACGCGTTCGTCTGGCGTGTTCTTCATTAAGACGATTTATTCCTTGCTAGTTTCCTTGTTCTGCATTTTGACTGTCTCGACGTTCCCTTTTATTCCGCTTCAAATCACCTTGATTGATTTAGCGATCGAAGGCTACCCTTCTTTCTTCCTATCCTTCGAGGAGGACAACAGAAAAATCAAGGGACGGTTTTTACCGACCGCGATCAAACGCGCACTGCCGAGTGGACTATTGGTCTTGGTCAATGTCGTTCTCGTTTGGCTATTTGGACAGTTCTTCTTGTCAGCATTAGATACACGTACCTTGATGTACTACTTATTAATCGGAATCAGCTGCTTTGCGGTGATGAAGTCGTGCCAGCCCTTCAATCGTCTACGACTATTTTTAGTTGTTACGACGACGATCGGCAGTTTTGTAGCAGCTTTACTGTTCCATAACCTGTTATCTATCGGCTTGATTACATTTCCGATTTTCCTCTTCTTTTCGATAATGATGATCGGCAATGTTCTTCTTTGGCAACCACTTGCCAGCAGAATCAACAAAATGAAGTTGGTGTTTCTCTAATTTATAAATAACAAAAAACCTGTCCGATTGGACAGGTTTATTTGTTATTTCGCTCTTACCGGCAACCAAACTTGGAAAGTTGCATTTTCTGGATTGGCGTCCAGATACAGCTCAATATCCGGCAATTCTGCATACTCAAAACCAGATGTCGGAAGCCATTCGGTGAAGATTTGTGTTTGAAGCTCTTGGATCGCACCGGGCATAGGTCCCGTTCCAGAAAAAATCGCCCATTTAGCTGCGGGAATTTCGTATTGCTTGAAGTTTTCAGGCACGTCATCACTGGCAACACCGATGACATATTCCCACTCTTCTTGACTTTCTGCTGTCATTAAACTAATGCCCATGACCCCTGGATTCTGCTGGTCCATGATGGGAATGAGCTGCTCCAAACAGCCGTCCTTACTTGTTTCCGCCCAAAATTCTGGAATCTGTTTTTTAAACTTCTCCATGTCTTTGCCTAACGTGATCCCTACTCCTGTTACATTGAAAACGGACTTGTCGATTAATTGATATTCCATCGCATAAACTCCCTTTACTGTAATTTTGAAGGTCAACATGGGATAGCTAGTTAATTTAGCGCCAGATTGCTTTGCTTCTTTCGGGGTGATTCCATGGACACTCTTGAACACCCGATTAAACGACGTCGGTGAATCATAACCGAATGCCGCCGCGACATCGATCACCTTTTCACCTCGTTGCAGTGCCACACCTGCCAAACTCATCTTACGGCGTCGAATGTATTCACCCAAAGTTACGCCGGCGATATACGAAAACATTCGCTGATAATGATAGGTCGAGCACTGCGCCAATTGCGCGGTTCGATCAAGATCAATCGTTCCCGTCAAGTGCGCCTCCACATATTCAATACTGTCGTTAAAATGATCCAACCATTCCATTCATCTTCCTCCTACATTTACTATACTGGGAAATGGAGCCGTATACCTCTTAAAACGTGCCGAGTTTGAAGAGCTTAAAAATGCAGCTTCGCCAAACGATCAAAAGCTTCCGCCAATACCTCTAATGGTTGTGTCGCTGCCAAGCGAATATAGTCGTCCCCCACCGTTTCACCAAAGGCTTTTCCGGGAACAAACAACACGCCGCTTTGTTCTAAGACCGTTTCAACAAACGTCACTGAATCTAGCCCGCTTTTATGGATATTGATAAACGCATACATGCTGCCCGCCACGGAACGCAAGGATAAATAAGGAATCTCTGCCACTCTTTTTTCAATATACGTCAATCGTTCCTTAAAAATCTCGACCGTCGGCGGCACGAGTTCTTCATAATGGTTCAACGCATAGATCCCGCCGCGCTGAGAAGCTGTCGGTGCCGAATACGTGATGCTCTCATTGATCATGCCGGCGACTTGATTAATGTAGGCGGGTGCGATCATGTAGCCTAGTCGCCAGCCAGTCATCGCAAAGCCCTTCGACACCCCACTGATGGTGATGGTGTGTTCAGGAGCAAGACGCGCCATCGGGACAAATGTTTCTTTGAAAGCAAAATCCTCGTAGATTTCATCAGAAATAATGAATAAGTCATTTTCAATAGCAACTTCTGCGATTTTTTTCAACGTTTCTTCAGAGAAAACCGCGCCTGTAGGATTGTTTGGCGAATTGATGATGATTGCTTTCGTCTTATCTGTAATCGCTGCTTTTAAATCTGCCACGTCTAATTGAAAGTCGTTTTTCTCATAGGTCGGGACAAAAACAGGCGTTCCGCCAGATAAAACAACTTGTTCGCGATAGGGTGAAAAATAAGGTTCATGGATGATCACTTCATCGCCTGGATCAAGCAAGACTTGCATAACGAGGTACATTCCATGAAGAGCCCCCACGGTTGCTCGTACCTGATTGATCTGAAAACTCAAATCGTATTTTTTTTGATAAAAGTCAACGACTGTCGTTAAAAATTCTTTACTGCCATCGGGTGCCGTATAATTTGTGGCGCCCTTTTTTACGTCTGTATAGGCCGCTTCAATGATTTTTGGATTGGTGATCAAATCTGGGTCACCGATCGACAGATCAATAATATCTTCTTTTTCCTTTGCTAAAACAGCGATCTTCATCAGCAAATTTTCTGCCGGCTGCTGGAAGCGCTGTGCAATTTTATCTTTATTCATCCTGGTTCCTCCGCCTCTGTTTACAATACTTTATTTAAGAAATCCTGTGTCCGGCTGTTTTGCGGATGCTCGAAGATTTCTTCTGGTGTCCCCTCTTCTTGAATGATGCCGTCCGCCATGAAGATCACACGGTCCGCTACCTCTTTTGCAAAGCCCATCTCGTGGGTCACGACGACCATCGTCATGCCTTTTTTGGCTAAATCCTGCATAACCGCCAACACTTCGCCGACCATTTCCGGGTCAAGGGCGGAGGTTGGTTCATCGAATAGCATCACATCTGGATTCATTGCTAAAGCCCGAGCGATCGCCACCCGCTGCTGCTGCCCGCCAGACAAACTCGCAGGGTAGCTGTCTGCTTTTTCCTTCAAACCTACTTGATCCAACAGGGCTAATGCCTGTTCTTTGGCCTTTGCCGGATCTTCTTTTTTGATTTTTACTGGTGTGATCGTTAAATTCTCTACTACACTCATATGCGGGAACAGATTGAAGCTTTGAAAAACCATGCCCATTTTTTGGCGAATTTGATCGATGTTGCTGTCGGGTGCTGTGATATTTTGCCCCTCGAAAAAGATCTCGCCAGAAGTTGGCTCTTCTAAAAGATTCAAGCAACGCAGAATGGTACTTTTCCCGCTTCCTGAAGGACCGATGATGACTACCACTTCGCCTTCTTTAACCGTTAAATCAATGGCTTTTAAAACTTCATTGTCGCCAAAACTTTTCGATAGCTGTTTTACATTAATCATTTAAGCCCATTCTCCTTTCAACTAATCCCAATAGACGGGAAATACAGAAGGTCATTACGAAGTAAATCAGCGAAACGAGCACGTAGGGTAAGAACGGCTTGAAGCTGGCTCCTTGTACGACTCCTGTTTGGAAGATCAGCTCGGACACCCCGATGACTGAAACGACTGAGGATTCTTTGATGATCGTCACGAATTCATTACCTAATGCTGGGAGAATGTTCTTGATGGCCTGTGGGAAAACGATAAAACGCATCGCTTCTTTTTGATTCATCCCCAAGGAACGCGCGGCTTCCATCTGACCTTTGTTCACCGCGTTGATCCCGGCACGGACGATTTCTGCCACATAAGCCGCACTGTTTAATGAAACGGCGATACAGCCGGCTAGAAGTTTGGATAAATCTAGGCCTAATACGCCTGTCCCAAAGTAAACGATAAAGATCTGAACCAATAGCGGGGTTCCCCGAACATATTCAATATAAATTACTGCAAGAGCCTTCAAGATCTTGCTTTTGCTTAACTTCATCAACGCCAGCAAGCTACCAAAAATCAATCCGAAGAGTACACCAACAAATGCTAATAAGATGGTATATTTCGCCCCATTCAAATAGTATGGACCGTATTTTTGCAAGAATGATTGGTCTCCTTGAAACATTAATTCATTGGCATCTTTTTGATAGCCTTTCAGAAGGTCTTCATCATTGATCGTTTTGATTGAGGCATTGACGTGCTTCTTCAATTCTGGGGTGTTTTTTGACATCGCGATCGCGGTCACTTTTTCACCTTGTTCAAATTTCACTGGTGCCAGCTCCACATTGTCGCTTTGCTGTACATAGGCTTCAGCTACTGGCTGCTCCAGCACAACGGCTTCCACTTTTTTATTCAGCAAATTATTGACTAGGTCGGGCACTTTTTGCAGAGAGGTTGGTTCTGCCCCCGTCATTTCATTTTTGACGAGGTCTTCTTGTGTCGTTTGTTTTTGAGCTCCGACGGCTAACCCGTCAAAATCAGCAGTCGTTTTGAATCTGTTTTTGTCTCCTTTACGAACCAATACCTTTTGCTGAACGACAAAATACGGATCAGAGAAGTCTACTTCTTTTAACCGTTCCTCAGTAATAGACATCCCTGAAATAACTAAGTCGATCTTTCCAGTCTTCAAGGCACCGAGTAATGCATCAAAACCGAGCTCTTCGATTTTTAGTTTGACCCCCATATCCTTTGCGATTTTCTCTGCAATCGATATGTCAAAGCCAACGATTTTATCTTTTCCATCCACTTCTGCGTGGAATTCATAAGGCGCATAGTCTGCCGATAGACCAACGACCAATTCCCCGCTTTGTTGAATGCGTTCGTAAATTTCATCTTTTTCTGCTCCTTGTGCGGTTGCCGGTAAAATGCTCAACAACACGAACAGCACGGTGATCAACGCACCAATTTTCTTCTTCATCCGTCCCACTCCTTCTTCCTATCTACTGATTCACTCTTTTCAATGCAACCATCAATTTTGATCCTTATTCTTTGATCCGCGCGATTAAGGCTGTAGCAAGGTCGCAGGTGGAAAGACCTCCTGCCGACACTTTATGAATAATAATATAACTATGCAGATATTTATAGAATAAATATTCAAAATCAACTTGCATTTATACTACCACAACTATTATAATAAAAAAAGATTTATCTAAAAAAATAATGAAAGAAGTTTTTCGATGACCAAACAGTTGATTGTACGTGGTGCACCACAGGAATATGAACTAAAAATCAATGCCTGGAATTCCTTAGAATCCCACCTAAATAGAAGAAAGATCACAAACATTCTCGTCCTCCATGGCGACACCTCTTGGAAGGCCGTAAAACCCTTTTTCCCTGAGCTATCAATAACAAAAACGTTTCATTATTATGGCGGTCAATGTACGGATTCTGCCGCTGAAGAATTTGCGTCTTTATGCAAGAAGGAACAGTTTGACGGTATCGTGGCAGTCGGTGGCGGAAAAGTGGCTGATTTAGGAAAGTTTGTCGCGTTCAAAGCACAGCTGCCGATCCTTATTTTGCCAACGTTGGCTGCAACCTGCGCCGCTTATACCCCATTAAGTGTCGTCTATGATGAGGCGGGCGTTATGCTCCGGTATGATATTTTTCCAAAGGCCAGTGATCTGGTTTTGATCGATCCCACCATTCTTTTGCACTCCCCTCGTGAATTGATGATCGCCGGGATCGGTGACACGCTCGCGAAATGGTATGAATCTCAAGCCATCATTTCTCAATTGGAGGTGCTTCCTGTCGAGGTTCAAGTCGCAGCCTTTGCTGCTGAAAAGTGCCGCGGGATTCTTTTAGAAAAGAGTACCGACGCATTATCAGCAATGGCGAAGAACGAACTGAATCAAGCCTTTGTCGATGTCGTTGAAGCAAACATTCTACTGGCGGGCATGGTCGGCGGATTTGGCGATGAATACGGGCGGACAGCAGGCGCGCACTCGATCCACGATGCGTTGACCGTTTTGCCTGAGAGCCATCAGCAGCTTCACGGGAATAAAGTCGCCTACGGAATTTTAGTGCAATTGATGATCGAGGACAATCTAGCAGAGATCCAACGCCTGCTCCCGTTTTATCACCAATTGAATTTGCCAACGAGTTTAGCTGATATGTCCATGGAGTTGTCAGAGGCAGACTATAAAGCCGTAGGGGAACGTGCTTGTGCCCCCGGTGAGATGATCCATTTAATGAAGGAAACGGTCTCACCAGCGCTCGTCATTGAAAAAATGAAAGCTCTGGAATCTTTGATGGAAAAATAAGAAAGCGGAACTTGTCAAAACAAGTTCCGCTTTTTTGGTCTAGCTTTAAAAAAAGTGCAAAAAAAAAGATACGAATGAAACGTATCTTTTTTAGAAAAGTTTCCCAGTTCTAATGGCATAAATAGTTAAGGAAATCAGGATGAACAACGCCAACATTTCTACTAGAAAGTCAGTGGTTTTTACTCCGTTTTTCGAAGTGTTCTTCTCTTGTTTCATTGCTCTATTAGGGCCCTCCTTACGTTTACAATGCAAGGATAGCAAACCATTGGTATAGGCTCGTAACAATTCTTATTGAATTTGATTAGAATACTGTGAGACGCCCCTCATTCAATCCAATTTCTTTATAAAAAGGTCGCCTTTGGCCTTTCTCATCACTAGAGAAAGGCCCAACAACTGAAGGACTTGGATCAAAGGAACGCCCGCTCCAGTATAGAAGAACATGAACAAGCCCTTTCCCTTCGGTGCCCAAGTAGCGAACCACGACACGCCAAAAAGATAGACAACATACGTCAGCAGCAGACCAAGAACTATGATCAAATACTCTGACAAAACAGCCCGCGTTTGTTTCTTTTTAGCGTAGGTGTACGTCGACAAGACGAACATCCCCAAGCTGATCAGCATTAATAGAGGAGAAAGAATACGGTAGATCCAGATCATGCCATTGACGATTCGTACGATTGGCCGCGTTCGTTTTGCTTCTGCCTCCATGCCCTTTTTAATAGTAGAAACAGAACGTACATTTACCAAGTCCAGGACTTTCTCCGCAGGTTGCTCTGGCACGAAGATCGAACCCCCGTAACTTGTTTGATAGCTTTTATAGAGGGTGGTCTCAATGATTCCAGCTTTCATATAATTTGCTACTTTACTCAGATCTTCCAGTTTTTTCCCATTGCTTTGTTTTGAGACGAAAAGCATATTCTTCTTGGTTAACTGCCCAGACTTGAATCCTTGCTCCAGTTCACGATTGATCTTTTTAAAGACTTTTTCGTTTTCACGGCCATCTTTATACAAACCCTCTCGCTGGAACATCTCCCTTAAGCCCCAGACAAACATATCTCCAGGCAGCTCGCCATTTTTGACAGGCCAAGAATCAGGCCAGATTGAGTCGTTCAACATCCAGTGAATCCCTTGATGGTACTTCGCAAATGTCGGTGAGACTTCCTCCGCCTTCGCGAATGTTTTTTTCGACACCCAGATCCCGCTGTCTCCAGCGATCTCTGGTGTATCATACCCGCGATTATCAATTTGGATCAGATGTTCCGTCATCTTGGCAAAGGATGTCTTTGTTCGATCATTCGTTGTGAAAATACCGTAATGATCTTCATTCATCTTGGAGATCAGTAAGGACTCACCGACCGTAAATAAAACAGGTGCGATTAAAAGTAAAAAATTCCCAAGTATTTTTCTTTTTTTCGTCGTTTTTACAGACTGCCAAAAGGTACGAATTTTTTCCTTCGGTGACCCACCCAGCGTTCCTTTTCCCGCTAGGATACCCAAAAGTGTAAAAACCGTAGCGACGGCATAGAAAGGAACCAACCAAATCGAATCTTCTCGTAAAAACCAGAAAAAAGGAAAAGCTGCCATTAGCAGGATCGACCACGGAAGGCGCTGATGGATCGTGTCTTTCCTTCGTAAATACAGCCCTAAGATCCCTGCTAAAACAAAGAGGACAGCCGCAAACACTACGCTGTTTCTATAAATTCGCAAAGAAAAATCAGAGGCTAAAGTCGCTGGTGAGTAAATGAGAAATAAGAAGCCAAAAGCACTTAGGTACTTATTCTTAATCAGCGGCGCTAACGCCTTCACCATCGCAACTGCTGCGAGCATATCGATCAAACATAAAAAGAGCGGATATGACAGCCTTGAAAAATGATTCACTAGTAAAAAGAAGGTAAAAGACAATCCTTTAGTTAATATCCCTGCATTGTAGGGTCCCAGCCACTTACCGGCTAAAATGTTCAACGCCTGATTGATGGATAGCGCGTCATCATATCCTGCCTGCATATACACTTTGACAGGCATCTCCACAGCAATCAGAAGCCGAAAAAGAATCGCTAAAACAACAAAACCAACAAGGATTTTTTCTTTTTTCGTATTCAGGTGCCATCGTTTTATAAGGTTCATAGTTCAGGGAAAGGGATAAAAGGCGGCATTTCCCCTTCTACCTCCATTAAAAACTTTTGCAGCCAAATGACATTTAGCCATTGCTCAAATTTATAGCCGATTTTAGGGAAATTCGCGACCTCGCGATACCCTAATTTTTCATGAAAATGAATACTGGCTTGATTTCCGCCTGTGATACATGCTGTTAGAATCGCCACGTTCTGCTTTCTCAACGTTGCTTCTAACGCTTGATATAGTTTTCTTCCTGCACCATTGCCACGTTTGTCACGGTCTACATAAACACTGACCTCCACCGCCCAGTCGTAAGCTGCTCGTTCTTTATAAGCATGTGCATACGCGTAGCCTAAAATGTGTCCCTCTTCTTCTGCCACTAAGTAAGGGTATTTTTCACTAGTTTCTGCGATTTTTTTAACAAAATCCTTCGCATTCGGTACGTTATAGTCAAAAGTAATTGTCGTTTCTTCAACGTAAGGTGCATAAATCGCGGCCAAAGACGCGGCGTCCGCGGGTACTGCTGCTCTAATATTCATCATAGACCTCCTCGCTGTCCCAATTCTAACACTCCACTCTATAAAAAAACACCCTGTTCCAAAAGGATTACGACAAAACTTTAAAAATAATAAGGACTTATCTGCGAAGGCGGGGCTTACTTGAACCCTCCATAAATATGACATCATGATGGCATCAATAACACGTTGGTACATTTTTATACAAAGTTATTTCTCATTTATACAGCCCTATTTTTTGTTTAAAAAGATGTGAATTTACGAATTTTACCTGTTTGTCCTTATTCCTTGAATCCTATTAAAAGAAAATGGCAATTATTTAAGGCAAAACTGATTAGTTTTACCCCCTACTTCTGGTTATTTTTGCATAAGTATGCTTATATAGAAACTGTGTTTCTTGAATCCTCCATTTTCAATGTCACAACGAAAGTGAGTGTTTCAATAGAAGCCGTAGTTCACTAAATAAAGAGCATTTTTCGTTTTTCGAAAGATACGTCTATGCCTATGAATTAAAGGAGAAGTTATGAATCAGAATCAAACGCCGGATAATCATACAAAAGAAATGAGTCTGCTAGGACTGAGCATGATCGTGATCGGCTCGATGCTTGGCGGCGGTGTATTTAATTTACCAAGCAGTATTTCCCAATCAGCTGGAGTTATTGCTTCCTTGCTTGCCTGGCTGATCACTGGGATCGGTGTGTTCTTCATCGCTAAAGTTTTTCAGACTCTTTCAAAGGAGACACCAGAGATCATTGGGGGAATCTATTATTATGCAAAAGACGGTTTTGGCGATTATGTCGGCTTCAATTCCGCTTGGGGCTATTGGCTGAGTAATATAATCGGAAATGTATCTTTCGTTATTTTATTCTTAGATGCATTGAGCAAATTTATCCCGTCGATCGGCGGCTCTGGCGGTCGAATCGGTTTATTTTTAGGGACATTTATGATCTGGGGCGTGGTCTTTTTAGTCGCTCGCGGAATTCGTACAGCCAGTCTTTTAAACACCATCGCCACGAGTGCAAAAGTGGTGCCCATCTTGATGGCGATTTTTCTTTTGTTTATTCATTTTAAGTACCAGACCTTTTCAATGGACATCTTCGCTAAAAATATGATGCTGAATGGCAAACAACTCGGCGGAATCCCTACTCAGATTCGCCACGCAATGCTCCAAACCATGTGGGTATTTGTCGGGATCGAAGGCGCCGTTGTCCTGTCTGGCCGTGCGAAACGGGCACGAGATGTGGGCCGCGCGACACTGATCGGCTACAGCACGACGCTTGCGATCTACGTATTGATCGTGATGCTGAGCTTTGGTTCATTGCCGCAGGAACAGCTTGCGAATTTGCCAAGCCCTTCATTGAGCGGTGTGTTGCGCGCATCCACAGGCCCTTGGGCGGCTCATATGATCGATGTCGGTGTCATAATTTCCGTATTGGGCGCTTGGATTTCTTGGACGATCTTAGCGGCGGAAATTTCATTTGATGCGGCACAGGACAAAATGTTCCCCGCTTTCCTAGGAAAAGCCAATAAACAAAACGCACCAGTAAACGCATTGATCCTGAACGGTGTGATCATGCAGGTCGTCTTTTTGATTTCTCGTTGGGCGATGGATGCCTTCCAAGCGGTGACCGACACGGCAACAACAATGGTGCTCGTCCCTTATGTCTTGTCTGCCGCTTTCTTATGGCAGATCGCGAAAGGGAAAAAACATAAAGGACAACAAGTGTTAGCTATCGGCGGGATCGTTTATGGCATCTATATGCTGTACTCCTCCGGCATTTTAAATTTACTTTATTGTATCGGTATTTACGCGTTGGGCATTGTCTTTTGGTTATGGAACAGCCATACGTACCACCGTCCGATTTTCGCCACCAAACGAGACAAACTTCTATTTGTGCTGGTGACCGGCTTAGGCGTCGTGAGCCTTGTGACTTTTTTGATCCAATTAATGTAAAAAAAAACAGCGAATCAATTGATCGCTGTTTTTTTATATACGTTGTAAAATCATCGTAATCAGAAGCCCTGCCGCATAGCAGCTATTGAAGACAATCAAATTTTCAACGGCCATCGGAAATGTTGTAGTTTTGATCTGTACCTGAGTGAAGCGGGCAGTTTGAGGAATCACTTTTACCAGACTGACAAAAACTAGCAAAATCGGCCACTGATAGATGCCAGCGAGCATTCCAACAAGGATCACGCCATAACAGCTATACATCAACCCATTGAATAAGCGAATCCCCCACTCACGTCCGATATAAAAAGGCAGCGTGTAACGATGATTTTGAATATCTTGTTCCAAGTCACACAGGTTATTTGCCAGCATAATATTCGCGATCGTCAGCATCAAAGGCAACGCTGCCCAAATAACAGCCAATACAGCCCTCGTGTCGCCAGTCACTGCAAAGTGATCCATGTCTAGCTCCATGAAAAAAAGCCGCTGGTCGTAGGTGTTCAAGTAGATCGTAATCGCAAAAATCCCTAGCCCTTCCGTCACGCCACTAAAGATTTCTCCTAAGGGCATCCGTGACAGCGGAATAGGACCATACGTGTAAAACACGCCAACAAAAAAGCAAGCCGCTCCCATCGGCAACAGCATCCAGCCCGTTTGAACAACTAATATGAGTCCTATGATCGCCGCAAATCCTACTAAGCCAATAATCAGTCGTTGAATCTGCTTTTCGGACAAATTTTCGCGTCCAATAATGTTTTCTTCGTACTTATAGGTCTCTGAATGAGCCTTTTTAAAATCCATATAATTATTGATTGCTGTGATCGCCAAATCAAAAGCGAACATCCCAAAAAAGAAAATCATTGTTTTCCCTGGATGAAACGAATGGAAATAGGTATTCGTAAACAGCACAGCTATGACAAAAGGAAAAATTCCAGCGAACTTTGTACGTATTTGCACAAGTTCAAAGAAATGTTCTTTCGTCATTTTTTTAGAGGCGTGTTTCAAGTCCTTCATATTCTCCATAGTGTCAGTTCCCCATTTCAGTTCCTTTTTTCTAGATATATACATAAAAATAGACTACACCAGCAGGCAAGTGACGGCTCCACCTGCCTGTGGTGTATGTCTATTTAGCCAATAAAAATCTGCAAGAGAGTGGTCGCAGCAAGACCGATCGCGTAACAGCTATTGAAGGCGACCAAATTTTTGATCGAAAAGATAAAGGTCTTTCTTTTGATCTGTTCTTTTGTAAATGCCTTTGTCTGGGGATAGACCCTCACTAAACTCAGTAAAGTCAAGAGGATCGGCCACTGAAAAATCCCAGCGATCCATCCAATAACAATCGCGATGTACGAACTGTACATAAGAATATTGAACAAGATCACCGCATTTCTTTTACCCAAATAAAACGGCAAGGTGTATCGATGATTCGTAATATCCTGCTCCAGATCGCAAATATTATTAGCCAGCATAATATTTGCGATCGTAGCGATCAAGGGCAATGATGCCCAGATGACAGCCAACGCTGCGGTGGTACTTCCGGTAATCGCAAAATGCTGCAAATCCAGCTCCATGAAGAATGGTTTCTTATCATACGAATTGATATAGATCGTAATGGCAAAAATCCCCAGTCCCATCGTCACTCCGCTGAACACTTCACCTAGCGGCATCCGAGATAACGGAATCGGACCGAATGTATAGAAAACACCAATAAAACAACAAGCACAACCCATGACAAGTAACAGCCAGCCCGTTTGAATTGCCAAGGTGATCCCTACAATTGCCGCGAACCCAATCAGTCCAAAAATGATCAGTACGACGGTCTTTTCAGAAAGCTTGTCTCTTCCGATAACATTTTCTTGATATTTATATTCTTCTGAGTGGGCTTTGCGAAAATCCATGTAATTATTGATGGCGGTCGTTGCCATATCAAAAGCCAGCATCCCAAAGAAGAAAAAGAGCGTTTTTCCCCAATGGAAGGAATGGAAATACGTATTCGCAAACAGCACCGCAATTATAAATGGAAACAGACTTGCTAATTTGGTGCGTATTTCTACTAGATCAAAAAAGCTTTCTCTTGTCATATTAGTTCATATCCTTCTCGTCGCCCATCGTATAGCCTGCCTCTTTGTTCAGCTCGAAAACATCCTTCAGGCCAGAGGTCACATAGACTTTGTCATCGCGTGTAACGAAAATAGCTTCCGTATCCTTTAGATTCTCCACGTATTTCATCCCATCTTTCACGCCCATTGAAAAGACTGCCGTAGACAGACCGTCCCCGTCAATGGATTTTTTCGACACGATCGTTACGCCTGCAAGATCGTTATCAAAAGGATACCCTGTCTTCGGATTGAACAGATGATGGTACGTCTTTCCATCTACTTCCAGATAGCGTTCGTAAATTCCAGAAGTGACTAGTGACATATTGGTCTCAGGAACACTTCCTAAAACGACATTTCGTGCCTGGTTCGGGTCTTGAATCCCCACAGTCCAATCTTCTTTTTGATTTCCACGAGGACTGTTCCCCATTACATAGACATTTCCTCCAAGGTCGATGATCGCTGTAGTCACCCCATTTTCCTTCATGACTTTCACGACTTCATCTGTAATATAGCCTTTGGCGATGGCACCTAGGTCCAATTTCATGCCCTTTTCTTTTAAAAAGACGGTCTGTTCATCGTCGTTGAATACCACATGGTGATAATTGACCAGCTTCAAGGCCTGATCGATCTCACTTTGATCCGGCTTACGCGCATCAGGGAAGCCGATTCGCCATAGCGAAGTGATCGAGCCGATCGCCATGTCAAAGCCGCCCTTTGAATCTTCACTGTATTTGTAGGCTTCTTTCAGCAAATAATACATATCATCGGTAACTTTAACTGGCTTTACGCCCGCCTCTTGATTGATCTCGTCAATCTCGGACCCCTTCTGATTGACCGTAATTTTATCCGCCAATTCCTTTACCCGCTTAAAAGCAGGCTTCAAGACCTCTTTTTTTCCATCATCATAGATGCGCATTTGGACATATGTACCCATTAAAAACTGTTTATCTTCATAAGGTTTTTGATTGATCTTCGGTTTGCTGCCTCCACAGGCCGCTAGAAAAATCGTTAATAGACCAAAAACCAAAATTAATGCTCGTTTTTTCACTTCCATACTTCCTTTACTAAAGCTAAATTTTTTTCACCTAATCATAGCCTTTTTGAACCTATTTTCAAAGTACTTTAAGAAACTTTTTGTCAGGAATAGGAATCCTGTTTCTTCTATAGTAATAAACACTTAGATAGTTATTGATTGCCAACTAAGAAAAGACTGACAGTCATCTCCGCTTCTAGGAAATAAATTTTTGACAAAATTTATCTGCAAGTTCGCTGACATATCATCCAACTAACCTTCATTATTGTTTTACTTGATAATCATTTTATATTGATTGCACTATTCTAGATATTGCGAAAAGTTGGACTGACAAAAAGAGCTGGGGAAACCCCAGCTCTTCTAAGATTCCCTATTGATAAAGGAATTATTTTTTCATTACGATGTTGTCTACTTGGATTGTTTCTGTGTTGCCTTTTTCTGCAGCGTTTACTAATTGTGCGGCATATGTTTGGAAAGCGTGTGAAGAATGAGTAGCACCAGTGACAACTTCTACATCTGCTGGAGCGCCTTTTTCTACTAAGCCTTTGTTCAAGTCTTCGATGTATTCTTTTGGTCCTACACCGCTTTTAGCTTTCATGTTCTTTTCGTAGTCAGCGTCATCTTTTTTAGATTTGCCGTCTTTGTCCACGTTATCGTAGTTTGATTCAGTGATTTTTCCACCAGCAACAGTAATACTGAAGTCTGTACGGTAGCCGTTAGAATAGTTCTTTTCTTCTAATTTGTACGTGCCGTCTTTCAAGTCCGCACCGTTGTCGATTTCAATCGTATCTGTTTTACCAGCTTGAGCAGCTTGTACTAATTGTTGAGAGTAGTTTTTGAAGCTTTCGCTTGAATGAGTCGCGCCTGTCACTACTTCAACCGCATCTGGATTTTGCGTTTGTTCTAAAGATTTATTCAATTCTGGAATGTATTCTTTAGGACCAGTTTTTGTTTTTTCTTTCATTTTCTTTTCGTAGTCGGCATCTTTTTGTTTTGATTTGCCGTCTTCGTTCAGATAATCATAATTTGATTTTGTGATTTTGCCATCTTTAACTGTCATATCGAAGACAACGCGATAGCCATTTGCATAATTTTTTTCTTCAAGCTTGTATGTTCCGTCTTTTAAATCGCCGCCTGCTTCTTTTTCTGCTGGTTTTGCAGCTTCTGAAGAACTTGCAGTTGAACTTGAGCTTGACGCAGCGTCTTTATCATTGTTTCCGCCGCAAGCAGCTAAAGCTAGTGTAGAAAATGCAACGACAGCAAACCCTGATACTATTTTTTTCATTTTCATGAGTAACTCCACCTTTTTTCTTTTTTTGTGATTCATTAAACAAGAATCATTCTAAATCACTTCTCAAGTTTTGTACATAGTTTTTTTACATATAACCTTAGTTTTTAATTTAATTATTAGAATACCACCATTATCAAATGAGAATAATTACCGTAGACAAAAAAATAAAGTAAATGTATAATATATTCGATTGTTCATTTATTATCAATACATATTCATTGTGCAGTCATTATCATTTAAAAGGAGCGGATTATCAATGGCGAAAGAGAAAATTGTCGTTGTGGGTGCAGGGTATGCAGGTGTTGCAGCAACGAAATTTATGGCCAAGAAGTTAAAAAAAGATGATGTTGAGATCACCTTGATCGACCGTCACTCTTACCATACAATGATGACCGAATTACACGAAGTAGCGGGCGGACGGGTAGAACCGGAGGCTGTGCAATACGACCTACAACGTTTATTTGCTCGTCAGAAGAATGTTTCATTAGTGACAGATACAGTTACTGGGATCGACAAAGACAAAAAGATCGTTAAAACGAAGTTAGGAAAATACCCATTTGATCAACTGATCATCGGTATGGGTGGTGAACCAAATGACTTTGGTACTCCTGGCGTGAAGGAACACGGATTTACGTTGTGGTCCATGGAAGATGCGATCAAGATCAGAAAAAACATTGAAGATACCGTGGCAAAAGCAGCCGCAGAACCAGATGAAGCAAAACGTCGCGCGATGTTGACCTTTGTCGTTTGTGGATCAGGTTTCACAGGAATCGAAATGATCGGCGAATTGATGGAATGGAAAGCGGTTTTAGCGAAACAGCACAAATTGCGTCCTGAAGAATTTACATTGATGGTCGTAGAAGCCCTTCCTACTATCTTAAATATGCTGGATCGGAAAGATGCTGAAAAAGCAGAACGCTTCATGATGAAAAAAGGCATCCAATTGAAAAAAGGCGCCCCTATCACTGAAGTAACCGCAGATCACATCATTTTGAAGGACGGTTCACAAATTCCTACAAATACCTTGATCTGGACTGCCGGAGTCAAAGGAACTTCTGACGCGGCGGACTTTGGACTTGAAGCTGCGCGCGGGCAACGGTTATTCGCCAACGAGTACATGCAAGCAAAAGGCTACGAAGAGAAAGACATCTATATTATCGGTGACTTGGTTCATTACGAAGAAAACAGCGATGGCCGCCCTACTCCGCAGATCGTTCAAGCAGCGGAACAAACAGGACACACGGCAGCAGCGAATATTGTCGCGAAGATCAAGAACACACCAAAACACGAATTCAAAAGCAATTATCAAGGATTTATGGTTTCGATCGGTTCTAAATGGGGCGTCGCGAACTTGATGGACAAGTTCCACCTGTCTGGTTTTCTGGCGATCGTCGTAAAACATTTAGTGAACATGTTGTACTTCTTCACGATTCGTTCTGGGTACTACATGTTCCAATACATGATGCATGAATTCTTCCATATCAAGAATGATCGTAATGTTACGCGTGGACATTCTTCCCGTTACGGCAATGTTTTATGGAGCGTGCCATTGCGTGTCTTCTATGGCTCCATGTGGTTGATCGAATCTTCGAAGAAAATTGTTGGAGACGGTCAGTATTTAAATCCTACTTCTTGGTTCGGAGACGGCTCATGGTTTACAGATAAAGTGGTCTTTCCTTTCCCTTGGTTGCAAGAACAAGTGACTACTGGCGCTTCTGCGGCAGGTGCTCATGCGGCGGAAGCAACGACTGCGGCAACAGGTGCGGCTGGCGGTGCAACAGATGCCGCTGCGACAGCAACACATTTTGGCTTCAGCTATGCTTTTGGTGAAAATCCAATGCCGGTCTTTGAAAAAATGCCCCACTGGTTCGCAAACATCATGGAAGTTATGATGCCAAATAGAGACGTTGCATTGTTCATGCAGAAGTTCATGACCTTTGTGGAAATCGGTATCGCTTTAGCCTTGATCTTCGGATTGTTCACTTGGTTGGCAAGTGCTGCGACGATCGGTTTGACTGTTGTCTTCTGTCTGTCAGGCATGTTCTACTGGGTCAACATCTGGTTTATCTTTGTTGCCTTTGCCTTGATGAACGGCTCTGGTCGTGCACTAGGACTTGACCGTTGGGTGATTCCTTGGATTCAACGTAAAACAGGCAAATGGTGGTATGGTACGCCACGATCCATTTATGGAAAAAACGATTCAAATTAATTGAATGAATAATGAAGGAAAGTTCTAAAGGGCTTGTTTTTCTCTTTAGAACTTTCTTTATGTTATGATAAGAAAAGATTTATACCCGAATCAACCTACAAATCAAGAGAACAAGTAAGAGGTGTTTATGTTGAAGCTGAAGGATCTTGCAAAAAATAGTTTGCTGCGCCCTTGGGATGGCCTCATTATTCTTCTTCTTGTGCTGCTCTCCTTTGCACCTGTTGTGGTCTTTAGTCTGAATCGCGCCTCTAGTTCGACACAAGAAGCGGTCCTTTCAGTCGATGGAGAAGAAATCAAAACCTTCGATCTATCTGATAAATCCCAAAACTACACGTATCGTTACGAAGAAAAAGACGGAGATTATAACCTGATCGAAGTCAAAGATGGTCGGATTCGAATCAAAGAAGCCGACTGCGGAGATCAAATCTGTGTTCGACGCGGATGGATCGACCAATCCGGCGAGACCATCGTGTGCTTGCCTCATAAATTGTTGATTGAAATCAAATCCTCAGACGGAGGGGAACCTGGCAGCGTCATTTATTAGCTGTCTTCATTATGAATAAAACACAAAAGTTGATCTATATAGCCCTACTCGTCGCCCAAGGTGTTATTTTGGGCTTGATCGAGAATATGTTCCCGTCCCCTTTCGCATTTGCGCCAGGAGCAAAGCTGGGACTTGCCAATTTAATAACAATCGTTGCTATTTTTACGATGCCAAAACGCGACAGCTTTCGCCTGATTTGGATGCGTCTGATCTTAACGACTCTCTTAGGCGGAACCGTGTCAACGTTTTTATATAGTATGAGCGGCTCTTTGCTGAGTTATTTCGGCATGCTTCTCGTCAAAAGTCTTGGCCCTAAGCGTGTCAGCATCATTGGTATCAGTGCTGCCGGCGGGTTTCTTCATAACGTGGGTCAGCTTTTAGTTGCTAGCTGGATCGCTCAATCCTGGACGGTCATGCTGTACTTACCTGTCATGTCTTTCATGGGCATCCTTGCCGGGATCGTTATCGGGATCGCTGGAAACTACCTATTGAAGCATGTACGGGCGCTGCAAAAATTCCAATTAGATTATGAGCAGACCAAGAAATCGAATAAAGGCTCAGGAGGCCAGCCAAAATGAAACTTCATCCTATGTGGCAAGATTATCCTGATCTTGCGAAGCAATTGACGACGACACTGCACTTAATGGAAGACGTCGTAAAATTAAAAAATAAAAAAGTGGAATCTGCTGTACTAGATATGATCCATGCTGGCGGCAAGCTTCTGCGCCCGGCATATCAGCTTCTATTCGCTCAATTCGGTCCCGAACAGGACGAAAAAAAAGCCACGGCCCTCGCCGCGTCGATCGAAATGCTGCACACAGCGACATTGATCCATGACGATATCGTCGATGATTCTGAATTACGCCGTGGATTGCCGACGATTCGTTCGACCTTTGGAAATGACACGGCCGTATACGCCGGCGATTATCTATTTATTTGCTGTTTCAAATTATTATCGGATTATTCAACGTCACTGAGAAGCTTGCAGCTAAATTCCCGCAGTATGGAAAAAATCCTCGATGGCGAATTGGGACAAATGGATGATCGTTACAAATTAGATCAAACAGTAGAAGAATACTTAGAAAATATTTCTGGTAAAACCGCTGAGCTCTTTGCTTTGAGCTGTTCTGTCGGTGCTTTTGAGAGCGGGAATAGTGAACGCTTCGCCAAAAAAGCTGGACTGATCGGACAAAACATCGGCATAGCTTTTCAAATCATGGACGATCTCCTCGATTATGATGCGGCTAGCGATACATTAGGGAAGCCCGTTTTGGAGGATGTCCGTCAAGGCGTCTACTCCTTGCCTCTGATTTATGCCATAAATCAGGACAACGAAGAATTGCAACACCTGTTGGAAAAGAAAAATCAACTGACGGCAGAGGATGCTTTGGCTGTCCAACGTCTGGTTCATCAATTAGGCGGCACGACCTATGCGCAGCAATTGGCATCTGATTATACGGACCAAGCCTTAAAGGACATTCGTAAATTACCGGATAATTATTTCAATACGAAGGGAACTTTAGAGCGTTTGACACGTCAAATTTTATTGCGTATTAATTAAAAGCCTTCAAAAGTTAGATTGTCTGTCTAACTTTTGAAGGCTTTTTTCATTATTCGACTAAGCCGAAGCTCATGCCGATGATCAAAATAATCAAGACGAGGATCGTGATCGCCACATACAAATAGTCCTTCTCTTTTGCAAAGGCAAAAATCGAAACTACCACTCGCAAGACAGGCGTTAAGATCAGACAAAAGAGTCCGAACATCACAAAGGCTTCCCCGTTGAACTGGACCATTCCTTTAAAAATCGTTTCTAATGTGGTCGGTGTTTGGTGGGCGGCTGTTGGGTTTAAAAACAACAATGCCAATCCAACTAGAATGATCGCCGCTGAAACAATGACACCGATCCGTAAAATGTACCCGATGGAACGCTCGATTTTCAGCATTTCTTCTTTATTGTCCATTACATGATCACCCCAAATCCACGAAGAACCATTTGAAGTCCCATAAAGAGCAGTATTGGAATAAAGATCATACGAATCACGATCGGCTTCAAGCGTGTCATGATGCGGGAACCGATCGTCGCTCCAGCTAACACCCCTAACGCTACCGGTGCCGCGATCTCCGGCAAGATCGTCCCATTAAAAAAGTAGACCATGGCAGAAGCCGCTGCTGTGACGCCCATCATTAAGTTACTCGTGGCGCTTGAGGGTTTCATCGGCATTTTCATGATGGTATCCATCGCTGTTACTTTGAAGATCCCGCTGCCGATCCCCAATAATCCCGAAGCAAGTCCTGCCCCCAGCATCATGGCGAAGCCCCCCGGTACCTTTTCTACTTGATAATCAATTTTTTTATTTAAGACTTTATCGTAATAAGACCCGTTCAATTTTAATTTTTCCGCTAAAGGATCATTGGTGACTTGAACAGCCTCTTCTCCTGATTTACTGCGAATCTTTTGGATCATATTGAGGACTGAAAATAACAAAAAGCTGCCAAACAAAACAAATAGAAAGCCTGTCGGCGCAACGCCTGAAAGCAACGCCCCAACGATCGCTCCGATGGTTGTCGCGATCTCCAAAAACATGGCCACTCGCAAATTCAGCATGTCGTCCTTCAAATAAGCGATCGTTGCACCTGAACTGGTGGCGATCACACAGACGATGCTGGTCGCGATCGCATATTTGATGTCCAATCCCATGATCAACGTCAAATACGGTGTCAAAATAATGCCGCCGCCGATCCCTAAGATCGAGCCCAATACGCCGGCCAGTAAACCGACTACAAGTAAAATTCCAATCTGACTAAGCATAACTTCCCGCCTTTCTGCTGCTATTATAGCGCAACATTTCTTTTGCGGCAGAACGTGTAGCGGATACATCAGACAATCAAATAAATTACTTTAGCAAAACCAATCATTTTTTAGTTTGTCCCGTTTGTCGAAGGGGACACATCTAATTGCGTGTGCAGAATTTTTTTCACGCGATCCACTTCTTCTTGCGGAATGCTTTGATACGAGATGCCCTCTTCTCCTGTAAATCCATCCCCTGTGAACCCTTCCCCTTGAACCTGCTGACTGTCAATTTTGGTTAAGCAGGAATGATAATTCGTAAGGATCTTTTGCATTTGGTTGAAGGTCAAATCTGTTTTTCCGTTTTCTCCGATCCCATCAAAGATTTTTTGATAGTTGAAGAGGCTTTTCGTGGAGAGCATTTTTTGGATCAGCAACTCGATGACCTCCCGCTGTCTACCCTGACGACCATAATCTCCGGTGGGGTCTTCATACCGCATCCGTGAATATTGAAGGGCTTCCCAGCCATTCAAATGCTGTTTTCCCTTTGGATAATCGATGCCCTCTGCGGAAAAGGCAAATTTGTTGTTTACATCCACGCCGCCAACTGCATCGACCAGCGTCTGCATGCCATCCATATCCACCGACACATAGTGATGGATCGGAATGTCTAAAAATTTTTCCACCGTGTCCATGATCATTTCTGGTCCGCCGATAGAATGCGCATGATTGATCTTATCTTCATAATCGGCACCCACGATCTCTACGTAGGCATCCCGAGGAATACTCACCAGCGTGGTTTCTTTTGTTTGATTGTTTAACGTAGCGACCATGATCGTGTTCGCTCGAAAGTCGGTTTTTCTTTTTGAGTCGTTGGCGATTCCCAGAATCAAAATACTCATCGGCTCCGAAGCTTCGGGTGTTTTCACCTTGCCTGTACGCGCAGTTGGTGAATACATGGAGTCCGCCATTTTTTGCGAACTGTGATACATCTTCATCGCAAAAACACTGACCCCTGAAACAAGAAGAACCAAAAGCGCGACACCGCTCAAGACGACTTTTTGCCAGGTCCCTCTTCTAGCACGTCCGCTGCGTGTCCGACGAACATCGGCAGTAATCTCAGGTTTACTTTGTAGATAAGGGTAAAGGATACCCGCCGTTCCAAAAGTAAGACCCGCTCCCAGCAGAAGTCCAGCAAGTACGTCACTGAAATAATGGACGCCCAGATAGATCCGTCCGCCTGCGATCGTGATCCCTAAGAAAATAAACCCTAATTTAATGAATCGCGGCAGCTTCTTTTCGTCAAATAAATATAACAGCGCGATGGTACTGATAAACGTCATGATCAATAACGAGTGACCACTTGGAAAGCTGTAGGAAGAGCGTGAGATGTATTGCAGCTGTTCTGGTCGTGAACGCTGGATCAGATGCTTTAGCACGTAACCTACACCACTAACGAAAATCAGATTGGCAAGAGACCAGATCGCTAGCTTTCTCTCGTTTTTTCGCCAAAAAAGAAACGCAAATCCGGCAATCAGCAGCAGCATCGGTCCGATCGTCGCAAGCTTAGAGAGGCCTCCGATACCTGCTGTTAAAAAAGAAATATTTGGTACTCGATGATTTATGAAAAAGTGATCTGCTTGTTTCAACCACTGTGCGCCGCTTGTGACTGACAAAGTCAGCAGGCTAACGAAGGCGAGCGCAGCTCCGCTAAATAGTAACATTTTCTTTCGCATAGTTTTCCTCGATTCTATGTTCGATCCTCGCTTGATCGAATACTTATTTTTCTTTGAAGCCCATCATGATTCCTAGGCCTAGGCCTAATACAATCAAGGATGTTCCTCCCTGACTCAAGATCGGCAACGGGATTCCTGTTAACGGCAAAATGCCGATCGCCGCACCGATATTTTCAAAAATTTGAAACAGCAAACCGAAGACAAACGCGACCGCAATGTAAAGATTGGCCTTGTTGTTTGTTTTGATCGCGGCGGAAAGGATCTGGTAAAACAAATAGAAATACAAAAAGATGACCAGCGTTCCGCCGAAGAAACCAAAACCTTCACCAACAACCGTGAAGATCATGTCCGATTCGCGCACAGGAACGTAAACCGACGCTTGCTCAGCGCCGCGTCCGAACAAGCCGCCGGAGCCGATCGCATACAGACTCTGGACTTGCTGATACGCGATCGAGTCACGGTATTGAAAAGGATCGACCCAGGCACGCACACGATCCAATTGATAGGTTTTAAAATGCATAAAATAAAGCAGCTTGTTTCCCCACTCGCTAAATACCAACACCAGCAAGCCGCCGCCTAGCGCCGCACCGATTCCAGTAATCGTGGTCAGTATCTTCCAATGAACACCAGAAATCACAAACAGCGCACCCAGAATGGCGATAAACACCAGACTCGTTCCAAAATCTCGCTGCATAAACATCAGTAAAAATGTGGGCAAGCTGAATAGCAGAACTTTTCCAAGATACCTCAGATCTGTTTTTAATGTCCGAGGCTTGCGATTCATCTCATCCACGATCGTCAAACGAACCATCAACAAAATAAAACTCAGCTTCATCAGCTCCGAGGGCTGAAATGAAAAACCGCCGAATCGCAGCCAGCGTTTGGTTCCCGTCACAGCGTACATCGCCGGATCATAAAACCAATACAGCAGCGCCATTACGCCAAGGGAAAGGACATAAAAAACAGGTGCATACTTCAATAGAAAGGAGGTGCTTATTTTACTGACTATTCCCATCGCCGCAAGCGAGATCAGGCAAAAAACAATCTGCTTGGTCACAACATTTTTCACATCTGCGCCATCTAGATCAGCCGCCAGCGATTGCACACCGACACTGATCAAATAGAACAAGAAAATCGGCAATAGCAGCGAATAATTACAGTCATTGCTTAATCGTTTGATCATTGACTCGAACCTCCGAAGAAAATTTTAGACAGACCCCCAAGGCCGCCGATAAAATCAAATAACTTGTTCCCCCGTAGCTGATAAACGGCAGCGGGACACCCGTCATAGGGATCAGCCCTAAGATACTGGCGATGTTGATGCTGGTTTGCAGCAAAATCAACGCGCCGACCCCGAAGTAGATCAGACTGACTTGCTGGCTGACCTCTTTTGATGCCAATACGAACAACCGCAAAGCGATCAAAAAGAGCAGCGCGAGTACGAGAAGGCCGACGATCATTCCCAATTCTTCTACTAAGATCGAATACACGAAATCTGTCTCTGCAACGGGCAGATAGCCTTTTTTCGTGATACTATTTCCCAGCCCTCGTCCGAAAAATCCACCGTTGTAGAGGGCATAATAGGAGTTGCTCATCTGAAATCCTTTTCCGTAAGGATCTAAAAAGGGATCTCTCACCAATCGGATACGGTCATAGGTGTGGGCGAACAATTCCGGCAATAAATGGTGACTCCCTAGGAAGAGAATGATGCCGCCGATCAACACGATCCCGGCGAAAATCGTTGCGAACACCATGACGGACAATTGATACGGCAGCTCCGCAGTGGTGATGATCACCAATGCAACACCCCAGATAATGATCGCTCCGGTAACCTTCGGCTGAAGCAGGATCAACAACCCGCTGAGCAGTACCAGCCCGCAAGGAACCAGCAGCTCCCGTTGGGTCCGTTTTACTCGGAAATAATAGGCCAAGTAGAGAATCAGCGCGACATTCGTTACCTCTGAAGGCTGAAACTGAATCCCCATCACGGAGACCCAGCGTTGGGCACCATTGATGTTCACTCCGCTGATTTTCACCAGTATCAAACTGACCAGCCCTGCTGCCAGCAATCCCTTAGCCAACGTCCCCTTTACTAATACATTGCTTTTTACCCGATAAATGAAGGCGATCAGCAACCAGCTCAATCCCATAAAAATGGCTTGCTTGCTAAATAAGGACAGTGGATTCTGACCTTCCGCCATCAGCCGGTAGGAACTTGCGCTAAAAACCATTAAAAGACCGATCAGGCTTACTCCCAAATAGGGCAATAATAACAGCCAATCGATCTTTTTTCTCTTCATCATGTGCATCTCTCCCCTTCGTCAAGTAATTGTTTGAGACGAGAGAGCCCACAGTTAAATAACCTAAAAAAAGAGACACCAAACGTTAGTAGAAAAAACTAACTAGTTTGGTGTCTCACACAATCAATCTCATCGTCTGAGTTTTAGCACTAAACAACGTAAAGAATTACTCTTAGCTATTTTATGAAAAGCCTTAATCCGACAATTCCTATTTTACACATTGGCGTCTTTCGACGTTTCTGCACAATAGCCTGTGTTTGTTTAGGAGCCTCACCTAACAAGTTTACTTATATTCACTTTCACAATGAATACTACGTCCTTTATCTTTCGATAGCAAAAGTTTCCCTAGAAAATATCATTTTCTTATCATTTGCTTATAAAATCTTTTAAAAAAAATTTACTAGGCAACTGTGCTATTTTCTGGTATTAGGGAAATTCCCTGTTTTAATCACGAAATGGTCAAAAATAACAAAGAGAAAGACAAAAGTTGAACGTTTTCTTTGTAATTAAATAGTTATTATTAACACGTTATAAATTAATTAAAAAAGAGTTACATTTGTGAAAACTATATTTATTTATGACGTTACACTATTACCTTTATCCCCTATTCAACATACATAGACTTTTTAACGAATGGCACGAACGTCGTTACTTCAAGGCGCAGCTTCAACAAGGATCAAATGCCTATTCAGTCGAAAAAAGCACCGAATATTTCTCCCTGAACGATTCAGATACCCGTGCTTTCATCGATTTTTTAATACAGAGCGGATCACTCACGAAAACGATCACCTAAACATCATATATAAAGGAGTTTTATTTTTGAAAAAGAATCTATATGTTTTAATGGCAAGTATGTTGGTCGCGGGACCAGCGCTAAGTTTCCCTATACAAAGCAATGCCGAAGCAACAGCCGCAACAAGCAGCGACTCTATCCCCACCCCTGCTAGTGAGCCTGTCTCTTCGACGCAAGCGTCACAGGCACTGCCTTCAACACCGCCAGTGAGCAGCACGACTGCAACCACTCAAGCATCCGTACCAACAACGGCTTCTTCCAGCACAACGGATGCACCAGCCAGCACCACGAGTGATTCTCAGTCGACTTCGACTACAAGCACTACCTCAAGCACTCCTGAGACCCGGTCAGCCGATTTGACTACGTGGATGCCGGACCCAGTATTGCAGCAAATCGTCGCAAAAGCAGTCGGAAAAACGGTCGATACCTTGACCAAAGAAGACATGCCGAAGCTGACAACGCTGTATATTCAAAACGCGGATAGCGCGATCGCAACTCTTAGAGGACTGGAATTAGCAACAAATCTGGACTCTTTTTATATGAATGCAAACAGTCAGATCAGTGATTTTTCATTGCTTGCTGCATTACCAAAATTAAGCCAAGTATATTTAATGGGTGCCAATGTCAACGATCAGAACGTACCGAATTTTGGAGCAGGGATTACCCGTTTGAACCTTTCAGGAAGCAGTGTAACGGACAATGTTTACGATAAAATAACTAAAATGACAGGTCTGTTATCTTTGACCTTTGAGTCTAATATGAACATCACGACGATCAAACCAGCAACTGCCTTGCCTCAATTAAATGAGCTTCGAGTACAATTTTGCGGTATCACGGACTTCACGCCCATCAATCAAATGCCTGCCCTGACTCAACTGGCCGCGTTTGGGCAGAATACAGGACGTAACGATCCGGCTACAGCGATCAATGCCAAGGAATTAAATTACGATGCTGAAAAGCAAACGGTCTACATTCCTTTTTCAATGATGCCGAACCGAATGACGAACTTTGATGGCTATGTTCCTCCGTTCAGTACATCAAACAGCGCGAGTCAAACCTATCTTGATTTCAATGGGACGCAATTGGCGAGCAGCCGTTTGGCAATAACAGATGAAGGGATAACCGTATCTGGGGTAACACAGGACGAATTCGATAACTTGCAGACCTTTGAATACAACGCGCGGTTGAACAATCCGGTCGGAAGCTATAAACAGCCGGAGCGCTTTACCTTCTACGCGATTTCATCAGGCACCTATTTGCACCAATTCACGATTCAGCATACTGCTGTTTCTCCTGGATTGACGGTCAACTATGTGGATGAAGACGGCGACGAGATCGCTCCTTCTCAAACAGTCGAAGGCAATGTGGGTGATCCCTACGATGTTACGACGGAAACGTACCAACCAGAGATTCCCGGCTATCTTTTAGATCAAGATCAGCTGCCAGCGAACGTCGTCGGCACATTGACCGCGGAAGCTCAGACAGTCACCTATATTTACCAACAAAATAAGGCGGTCCTGAAAACCCATGATTCTAAAATCTACGTTGGCGATTCATGGACAGCGAAGGACAACTTTGATGGCGGGACTGATACGTGGGGAAATCCTATCACATTTGAGGACGTGACTTTCGAAGACAATGTCGATCCTTCCAAAGTCGGTCAGTACGAAGTCAAATATACCTATGACCGTGTACCCAATCGGATGTGGACCGGCGATTATGCTACTGCAACGGCAACTGTGACAGTCGTTGACCGCAACAAAGAAGCTCAACCTGTCACGATCCGCTATGTCGATCCTGATGGAAAAGAGATCCATAAAAAGAAGGAACTTCATGGAACGATCGGTGAAGCCTTCGATGTTTCTGACAAAAAGTACCAACCTGCAATTCCAAACTATACATTGGATAACAAGCAGTTACCGAAAAACGCTAAAGGACTCTTCAGTGACAAAGCGCAGACTGTTACCTATGTGTATCAGCCCGTGACGACACCGACAACCACTACAAGCGACTCGTCTTCAGAGACGACTCCGCCTAGCACCACGACGGACACTGGCACGACAACAGAAACTAGCTCTAGCAGTCAGTCAAGTAGCAAGATTTCTGATTCCAGCAGCAGTACGAGTGGCGGCAATGGGACTCCGGCTGGAACATCCAGCACGCCTCCAAGCAATCGGGACTCGGCAAAACAAACCGATAAAAAACTGCCGCAAACAAACGAAAAAATAACCCCTGCTTATCTTTTAGCTGGGCTTGCCATTCTCAGCTTTGCTACAAGACTACTCATCGTTAGTCGAAAAAAAGTCAACTAAAACAAAAGCATCCTAGCCGATTTGGTTAGGATGCTTTTATTGTTTTTCCTTCAATAGAAGGACGTTCTATAGAAAATGAGGCTCTGTGAAGGCGAACGTTTTCTCAAACTACGAATCGCTCCCACGAAAGCGTCCTTTCCTCCTTACCCCTCTTGGATCTGTAGGCCTAGACCTGCAGCGATGGTCAATGCTTGGTAGCTGTTGACCTTCAGCCCCTTCAGTTGTTCCATTGAAAAAGCGATCTTGCTGAATTGGTTAGAGGTCAGATCCAAATCAGACAATTTTGTCCGCATCCAGTTGCTGTTGTCCAGAATATTAGTATCCAAAAATAAGTGCTTCCACGTGACTTCAAAAAATTCGCTGTCGGTCATCTGACAATTTTCAAAAGCGACATGCTTAAGATTTGTCCCACTGAATGAACCAAAATTGATCACACAATCTTTGAAGCGACAATCGCGCAAATAGCTTTCTGCGAAGTTGCAGCCGGTCAGTTTGCAGTTTTCAAAAACCACTTGATGAAAGCTGCCGCCGATCCATTCCAGATTTGAAAAATCACAATTTTTAAACAGAACATTTCCCGCCTCGAAACGGGTCAGTTTCCCACGCTGCATCGTAACCTTTTCTAAAATCGACCGTCGAATAACAAGGTTCTCACACGTTAAATAACTATAATCCACCTCGCTGCCATGGACCGCTTCGATGATGGCCTCATCTTCTAAATAGAAATCCGTTGAAAATGTCGCAGGTAAAATCGGGGCTGCCGGATCATGTTTACGCATACGCTCCCCCCTCCGTTCCTTCATAATGCTTTTAGTTTCCCACATTCCTCCGCTTTTCTCTAGTCCCATTTGTATATTCTTTAAGAATGAGTGTTAAAAGAGCTTTTTATTTAGAAGAATGATAAAATTTAGCAATGAGGTGACCGTATGAACAATAAAATAAAAGAATGGCTCCCTGTAGTCATTATCATTGTGCTGATTTTTCTAGCCAGAATGTTTGTCTTTTCTCCAGTAAAAGTGGAAGGACATTCGATGGACCCAACGCTTCACGACAGTCAGCGCTTGATCACATCTAAAATATCCACGCTGAAACGCCAAGATATTATTACCACAAAAGAACCGGACAATCAGAATATTTATGTGGTCAAACGAATCATCGGTGTGCCTGGTGACCGTGTTGCGATGAAAAATAACGTCCTGACGATCAATGGCGAAGAAGTGCCTGAGCCTTATCTGGATGACTTTAAAGAAAAATTCAAAAAGGACAAGCTCGCTGAAGAATACTCCTACAGCACAGCCTTCCAAGAACAAGCCGCAAATGCCACCAGCTTTACCAACGATTTTGATGTGACGGTCCCCAACAATCAATATTTTGTTTTAGGGGATAATCGCTTGATTTCTAAAGACAGCCGGATCTTCGGCTTCGTGGACAAATCCTTGATTCAAGGAAAAGTCGTCTTACGCTTTTGGCCGTTAGACGAATTCAAACTATTTTAATCACATAAAAAAACAAGATCGTCGTACGCTCATACGATGATCTTGTTTTTTTATGTGCGCGTCGCCTGCTAACGGTACAAAATCAACTCGTTGAACAGATGACTCAGTTTTTTTAAATCCTTTTCAGACAGTTGGGAGTGGATGATGAGGTGCTTTTGTTTTTCCGACAACACCTGCTTACTTAACGGTGTCGTCGTAAGAATCATATCAGCGGCTTGGAGTTCTTCGATAAATTGAATTTGATACGTCTGATTGAATCGGGAACGAATCAACTGCTTTAGCATTCCTTCATAAAGCACATCAAAATCAGAGGAAAGGTGAACCTTGATGAGTGGTCTGCAGCTATCGATCGGGAATGCTTCTAGACAAATCATCAAACAGCTATACCTCAAATACGAAGACTGTTCAGTAATAGGCAGCGTTTCTTTCAGCTCTTTCCAAAAGGCGACAAAGTTTTTCCAATATAACGGATTAACCTTTTTGATCATCGTAAAACTCAAAATATGTTTGGTGATCGAACGCAATTCGCTTTTCGTATTCGGTTCGATAAATACCTTTAGCAACTGATAACGATGGACCAACCGTGTAATGGTCGCAACAGATGCTGCTCCCGCAGGACCAAAATAGGTTTCTGAACATTCAAGGAATGTCTCTGGACTCAAATCTTCCGCTTTAATAAAATAACCTAATTTCTCTTTATCAAATACCAGATCAAAGGGATAGATCCCTGTCACGTTCATGATCCCCACTAACGCATACCAATCGTTCTCATTCCAAAAAGGTAAAAAATCAGGCTTCTCTGGAATGGAAAAACTTTGCATCAACGCTTCTTTTTCAGGAGACATACGGAGCTGCTGCTTCTTCGCTATCCCAATAGAAAATAATTTCATCCATAAGGCAATCGAGCGAACATTGAGAGGATCATAGGGCTTTTCTAAATAAGCGACGACCTTTTCAGCCTCTTTTATGTAATGATCATAGTCTAAAAAGAACAAATTATTGCTTATTTCTCGATGCAGGCTCCAGAAAAAAAGATGAGAAAAAGAACGAATCAACAGCTCATCAGAATTAAATTTTATTCTATAGGAACATGTAATATGTACTTGGAAAGTATTGATTTCTTTATTGATAGCTTTTACTTTTCTCTGCACTGTAGAAAAGCTGACATGATGCTTCCCACAAAAATCGTGGGTGGAAAACTCCCGATTCTGAATAACAGTCATTAAAATCAGATACGACAGATCCGTCTCAAAAATCGCCTTGTACAAGCTCTGTAAATTCGTGCTTTGTCGTTCCAATCGGTACGAGCCTCTTTCAGGCGTCTCTATTTTAACAAAATAATCGTCATTTCCATATTCATTGCTGGCAATGTACATTAAATGCTTACACACATCGTTGATCGTGATCACATTACTTCTGCCAAGCTTTTTTTGGATTTTTTCCGCAGAGAGTGCTTCATCTGAATTATCCAAAATATTGATGATATCTCTCGCCAGCATGGTTCTATTGTCTAAACCGAACAACTAAAGGACCTTCTTTCATTCACTCGGATCGCTGATTGCTTCTATTCGATCAGTATCCACCCACTTTAATTAATTTTTTCCAATTCGTCTATATTATTTAATTTATTTTATAAAAAAAAGACAAGAAAAACGCTTCCTGTCTTTATTTTTTATACCTCTTTTGTTTTGTTCAGAAATGGCCGGGTCAACGATCGACTATTTTTTAAAGTGCATATTTGGATAGTTTTTAGCCAATCGATTCAAGTTGCGGCGTGTTAAATTCTTCGGACGCTCCTTGATCATTTTCAATACCTGTTCCCTGCTGGTAGAGGAGTGATGGTTGCTTATCAGATGCTTCAGGCGGAATTCCTTCACCGCGGCATTTTCTGGATCAGAGGTATCAATAACAGACGATACTTCCTTTTTTGTCGTTAGGGTGAAGATCAGCGTCGAAGCAACATCTGCCGCAAAGAGAGCCGCTAAAATGATAGGACCTAAATGGTTGGTCGCATCAATAAATTCCTGAATCCCATCCTGAATAACGGGATTGATTACCTTCATCAGAATCAGACAGCCGACACCCCAAAATAAAGAAACCGGTACAGCGACCCGCCCTTCAATATTCAGGGGCACTTTTGTATAATCCCAAAGCTTCATTCCAAAGAACTTCTCTAACATCCAGCTCGTAATGAACTCAATAATCGTGACGATCACAACAATATTAAAGTATAAGTTCAACAGGGTCCCCGCGTTTTCAGGAACTAAAATCAGTACGGAAGCGACGCCGAAGCCATAGACTGGACAATAAGGGCCCAGCAAGAAACCTCGATACACATAGTGCCTCGCTTTCATTGAACAATAGAAACTTTCCCAGAGCCAGCCAATCACTGAGTAAACTAAGAAAGTCATAAATAAGTGATCCATTCGATTCTTTCCCCCTCTTCTTCTATCTTAAAATAACTATAGCAAAAAAGTTGGAACTATAAAAAGATTTGCCTCTGTCCGTCCAGAGACACTCTAAGAATGACTTCTCGTCAATCCGATTTTTTGAGAGGCTCTTTTTGTCGTTTAGCCACATTTTACATTTGATTGTATAAGATCGATTAGCTGGTCGCCGAATACGTGGACCACTCATTGTCTTAGTCTTTTTCTGACTGACGTGCATACTTTTCGGCAGCGATCGTGATAACCTTTTCGCCAAAGGCTTCCCAGTCTTTCGCTCGAGGAGGAGACAACCAAATAATCGTCTTCGCTATGTCATCTGGAGCGATGACATAATCTGACAGTATTAAATCGGTGTCTGGTCTCAACGACTCCTGAAAGTGGAAGTTATAATAGGAAAACATATCTACATTCGACTTTATGAATGTGTTATAGCTAGTCCCTTGAAGAAAATGAACATAGACATTGATCTGTTCACGGATTTTTTTGTAAGGAATCATTCGAATGACTGAAAGCAATAAGTCAAAAAAGAGTCCTACTTTATTAAATGATGAATCCAGCTCTTGTCCGAATTGTTTTTTTATAAAATCCAAACACCCATAAAAGAATTCTGGAAAATTTTCTTTAAAATACGTTAAATCAATATCTCTTATTAAAATATCTTTGAACAGATCGATATAGTAATAGTCAAAGAAAACTTCATTGATTGCCTCCATCTCTGACTGATACTCCTCCAAAGAAAAATCGATCCTCTTGTGAAGCTCTGAAAATAGGCGCGCGGAAAATTCTTTGCAGAGTGAATAGTCACGATGAATGCCATTTTTTTTAAAGTTTATATGTTGGATATTCGCTAAAATACCAAACGCCTCGTGCGTCGCTTTTGACCGACTCACACCCAATGCTTTGATCCAGGATACACACGACTCTAGTAGTTTCTCATTCTTAATGATGAGCGGGATTTGTTCAGAACTATCTAAATACCTGCGACTCGTTTGAAGACGAACACTCGATACCAATACATAATGTTGAAATTGGATGCTCGTCGTATAATCAGAAATCTCTTTTCTTAAATGAGCCTCTAATAAAATAAAATTGGTCTGTGCCGCTGTAGAATAAAAGGAGCAATCATTTTTGTACACCTTATAAAACAATGTCGAAAAAAAATCGCGTATCTCTAATTCATTCCCAGAAATTTTCCCTTTACTATCTATAAACAAACCAAATTCCGCTAGTTGCTCCGCTACACGATCGAACAGCCGGTACACACTTGTACGACTCAAATAATTTTCATCTGCATAGGATTTCTTTGATTTGAAGGTCTCAAAAAAAATACTTTTTAGCAATTTCATCTCCTGAGACTCTTCTAAGTATAGCTCCTCGAGAATATTCGAACTGACATAGGCGGCTTGCTCAAAAATCAGCTCCTCCTTCATTATGGAAAGTTCGAAACTGTCATCTACTGTTAATTTTTTCGCATCTTCGGATAATTCCTTTGTCAGCTGTTTCGTTAGGTAATGAGTGTACCCTAGCGCGGCTTCTATTTCGGCTAACTTGATCGATGTTCCGAATCGACTTTCCAAATAGCGAAACAAGTCAAGTTTATTTTTTTCTCTTTCGCTGATAAGCCGTTCTAACATCTGTCATTTCTCCTTTGTCCAAACAATAGAGTGCCTGATAAATAATACGCCGTTACATCATAGCCGGATGGGTTATTATTCCCGCTCGTTAATTTTTCTGGCTCACTGACGGATTCAAATAATTCTTTATTTAAGACAAGTGGGATTCCTCGATGCTTTTCTTGAGTCAAGATCGTTTTCGCTCGCTTTTTTTGGCTCGGAGAATCCTCCACCGTTACGAGCGCAAAAGCAGTCCGATTCTGATAGTCATAACGCACTTCATAGATTCCTGGAATACGTGTGTCCACATTTGAGGTGACTTTTAGATCCGCGGCCTCCAATCGGCGCCCTTCTCTGTCATAAGCATCGATGAAATTGGCTTTTTTTGTCCACTTTCCATTCGTATATACTCGAACGTCACGAAGATCAATTTTAGAAAAGTCTTTTCTTACTGTCACTTTGGCGTTTCCAGACAATGCTTCATCTCCCGAAGCAACCGAAACAGTCGCGTAGCTTTCTAGTGAAAGAAGCAGAAATGACAGTGTAACCAGCGTTTTTATAAATTCATTTCCTTTCATTCTTCGCTCCTATCTTTTTTGGCGGAAAAAGCAGTGTCAAGAATCGACACTGCTAAACGCTTGTAGTTTTTTAAACGTTAACTACGCTTCCGCTTATTTCTAAACCAAGCAATAAGTGACGCAAAACTAATCAATGATCCTCCTGCGATGATCGGTGCCGTCGAATGATTTTCGCCAGTTTTTGGATAGGTTTTATATGCTGAGGTAACGGTACGATAAGAATTTGGCAACGAGCGTTCTCCTGTGAATGTTGATGAAGGCGACTCGTTCTTCTTGTTTGCGGTGTTTTCTTCTCCAATACTTTGACTTTCGCAAGCGTGCTTAGTGAACTTTCTATTTGCCTTCCACCTGCTCGACTCGCTTTTTCTGCAGTATCGAAGGAATATTTCACCTCGTAGGTTCCTGCCTTCTGCGTATCGACTTCACCGGTTACCGCTAAATCACTCAGATCAACCTTGGTTCCGTGACGATCTGTCGCGGATACAAAATTGTCTTTGGCTTCCCATTTATCTCCAACATACAAAATGGAATCTTTTACTGAGATACTTGATTTGTCTTTTAACACGATGACCTTTGCCTTCTGACTGATGCCACCTTGCGTAAAGGTCAATTCATATGTTCCAGCCTTTTTGTTATTCACATTTTCAGCGCCAGTTACTTTCACCTTCTCAAATGACACCGCTTTGCCATCTTTCGTTGTGGCGCCAACAAAGTTGTCCTCTGCTTTCCAAACATCGCCTTCATAGATCGTGATATCTTTTAGCGTCAACGTCTCCTGATCTTTGACCACATGAACGACAGCCTTCGCTTCTTTCTTATTGTTCCGATAGGTTACCGTATAGTCTCCGATTTTCGTTGTATCTACAGCCTCTGCTTTTGGCGCATTGATTTTGTCGAAGCTTAATGCCGCACCAGTTTTGTCTGTCGCACCAACAAAATTATCGACCGGCTTCCAAGTGCTTCCTTGGTAGATTGTGGAATCTTTCGCGGTGATACTCGCCTGGTTTTCTAGTACATAAACCTTTCCGATGGCTTCCTGATTTCCGTACAGGTAAGTAACTTCATATATGCCCGCTTTCTCTGTATCAACTGTCTCTGCACCCTTGACCTGTATTTTTGAAAACGGAACCGCATCCCCAGATTTCTGGGTTGCCTGGATGAAATTGTCTTGCGCAGTCCAGTCGTCTCCCTCATAGAGCGTGACATCTTTGACCGTCAGCGTTTCCTGATTTTTCACCACGTGAACAGTCACAGTTGTTTCTTTCCCGTTGTAACTGTAGGTAATCTTGTACTCACCGATCTTCGTTGGATCAACGGCATCTACAGCTGGAGCCGTTACTTGATCAAAATCGACTGCCGCCCCTGTTTTATCGGTCGCACGAACAAAGTTGTCGGCTGGTTCCCATGGACTACCTTGATAAATCGTCGAATCTTTCGCCTCAATACTGGTTTGATTCTTCAAAACGATCACTTTTCCGATCACCTGTTGCTCTCCATATTTATACGTTACTTCGTAAGTCCCTGCTTTGGTCGTAGTAACCGTATCTGCATTGCTAACGTCAACCTTGTCGAAGGTGACTGCCTCACCGTCTTTAGTAGTAGCACCAACAAAGTTGTCGGCGGCTGTCCACGTTTCTCCCTCGTAGATCGTCACGTCTTTCACAGTCAATGTCTCTTGATTAGCGACAACACGAACGGTTGCTTTCGCTTCTTTTCCATTATAGTGATACACGATTTCATAGTCTCCTGCTTGGGTCACATCTACAGCATCTGCAGCCGGCGGGATGATTTGACTGAAATCGACGTTCGCCCCTGTCTTGTCTGTTGCACGAACAAAATTGTCCGCTGGTGTCCATGAGCTGTTTGTATAGATCGTTGAATCCTTTGCTTCGATGCTAGTCTGGTTTTTCAAGACCGTCACTTTTCCGGTCGTTTTTTGACTTCCGTATGTGTAGGAAACCTCGTAATCACCCACTTGATTAACATTTACAGCGTCTGCACCAGATACCGCTACGTCTTTGAAAGCGACGTCCCCACCGTCTTTTGTCGTGGCACTGACGAAATTATCGGCTGCTGTCCATGCCTCCCCTTCGTAAATCGTCACGTCTCGAACGGTCAATGTTTCTTGATCCGCAACCACATGAACTGTCGCCTTTGCTTCTTTTCCGTTCAGCGTATAGGTAAGGGTATACTCCCCGATGGTTGAAACATCTACCGCGTTGTTTGCAGGTCCAGTCACTTGACTGAAATCAACGGCCGATTCGTCTTTATCGATTGCACTGACAAAGTTGTCCGCTGGATTCCAGCTTCCACCAACATAGATCGTTGAATCTTTTGTGGTGATGCTGGTTTGATTCTTCAAGACGATGACTTTTCCGACCTGTGTTTGGTTTCCATACTGATAGGTCACCTCGTAGGTCCCTTCTTTATTGGTGTTAACATCGCTCGCTCCGCTGGTTTTCACTTTGTCGAAGGAGATCCCATTGCCGTCTTTATCCGCTGCGTTGACAAAATTATCCGCTGCACTCCAATCATCACCTTCATAGATCGTCACGTCTTTGACCTTCAACGCTTCTTGGTTGGCTACCACATGAATGGTTGCTTTCGCTTCCTTGCCATTATAACTATACGTCACTTCGTAATCACCGATCGTCATCGTATCAACCGCATCCGCTTTCGGTGCCGTCACTTTGTCGAAAGCGACCGCTTTTCCATCTTCGTCTTTTGCCGAAACAAAAGTATCCTCAGGAGTCCACGCATCGCCAACATGAATCGTTGAATCTTTTACTTTGATCTCGGTCTGATCCACTTTCCATATCGCATACAACGAAATCGTATCGTTCGCCTTGGACGAGAGATTCTTCACAGCTGCCTGATCCTTGTATTCCACGGTGCCTGTTTTTTTCGTTGACCATCCTTGGAATAAGTAGCCGTTGCGTTCAAATGTATTTTTCGGTAAATTCTTTTCAACATCGTAGGACATCTCCAGGTCTGTCATCTCTCCAGTTCCTGCATTTCCATCAAAAGAAACCTTATAACGGTTGACTTTCCAAACTGCGTAGACTGTCTTTTCTGAAGTGAAACTGATCCGCGTGCCATCATTGAAATCTTTGTCAGTCGCCGCACTAGCACTGCTCCAGCCAATGAATTCATACCCAGTCCGTGTAGGTGTCGGTACTTCAGTAAGGTCCACTGTATCTCCAAAACTGTAGTCCTTTTTCACTTCTTTCGGTGTGTTTCCAAAGTTTTCATTGTAATTGATTCGGACTTTTTTCGCTTTCCATACAGCATTCAAATCAATCGTTGTTTTCGAACTGCTCTTAGTAAAATCAATCACATCGCCCGGTTGGTATTTCGCAGTTTTGTCTTCCTTGTCGACCCATTCGACAAAATCGTAGCCAGCAAGCGTTGGTGCATCTTCTGGAATCGTTACAGAGCCGTTTCCATCAACATCCAATAGTTCCCCTTGATTTTCTGGCATATTTGATGCATGTTCCACACCCTCCGCCAAGTAATTTGGCAGATTTTCCTCAAAATTGAGTTGTGCGACTTCCGTACTGAAGACGATCGAATCGCTCTTCGCGTTAAGTGTCGTTCCCGAGCCTTCTTCCTTAGCAGAATATTGGAACTGATTGATCGCTTTTTGATTGTCCGCGTTCGGGATCAAGAAATCCATCACCGTATCCAAATTGCTGTTAGGCGCGACCACTTTATTTCCGAAGTCAATAAAAATCGCTGTTGTATCAGAAGCATTCGCTGGTTTATTCGTTGTAAAACCATAGCTGACTAATTGCGCAGCTGTCCAATCCTGTAAGTTGGTCTCATAATTCGGCAAATCAGAAACCGGCTTTGTCGTATAGTAAACAGTTGCACCATCAACACTTTGCAGGCCATCGAAGGAAACATTCCCCGTTGAGCCTCGTCCGTCTGTCGAAGATGGCAAGATATCATACAAACGCACACTGCTGAAATTCGTATTTCCCGTATTTTGAACGGTTGCTTTCATTTGCGGCGAACCGCCTTTTTCAACCGCGAAGTTTGTCACATTCGACCAATCTTCCGTTGCCTTTTTCCGCCCAGCAGTCGCACCATTTAACTTCGTGGCATAGACAATATTTAAAGCTGAGTTACCCGTCGTGTAGGCTGAGTAAGAACTTGGTTTCGCATTGTCGTAGCCCATTTTTTGTGCGAGATCGTTGGGCAGGTTGTTGGTACTTTTATTCAACTGAACAAATGAAGGTTTGTTATGACCTGCAGTGACAGCCGTAATTGGATAGGTTCCTACTGGTGCTCCTGATAAAATTTTAAATTTAACTGGAATAGTAAAGGAGGCGTTCGCTGCATTTTTATAACCAATACTATTTGAGCTAAACTTGTAATAGTTATATTCGTCATCAGAGGATACTAAGGAAACTTTTACAGAATCTGTATAAGTCTTCTTGTTCTTTTCATCTATAAAATCCTTATACTGATTTGGATCTTGTAATTCTAAAACTTTCGGGACAGATACGACTATTTCTGGATTGATCCAATCACCAATTGAATAATTCTCATTATAACCTTGTACTGAGTAGTCAACAATTTCACCCGGTTTACGATCTTGCGCGTTACCACTTACAAAATGTCCTCTAGCTTGTGTAGTTTGCCCTGGTACATAATATATTGTCCCAGTATTTTGCTCGATCACCGTAGGTTTAGGTGTCTGATCATTTGTTTCATCATCATAATACTTTGTCGCACCCATTGAAATTATATTAGTTTTATCAGTAGGGATAGGTGTTCCATCGGGCCATTTTCCATTCGGCCAATTTTTCGCCGTATAGTTAATTCCAATTCCATTTAAAGAGGATAAATGTCCTTCCGTTTCTCCATCGATTCCCATAGGAATAATATGAATTTTATCGATATATTCGTTTTCATTTAGACTTGGTAGATTAGCATAAAAATCACCCTTTTTCGGCACATTATTTACCTCTCTGATCGTTCCCACCAGAGCATTCTTAATTTCAAATTTCACTTTATAATAAGTAGGACTATCATCAGTTGATGATATAAACCCTCTTACTCTAAGCACATTGAAATTCATTTTTTCTGAGCCTTTACTCTTTTGGTATAAAACAAAATCACTGTTCACAATATCTCTTTTTCCGAGATTTCGAAAGGTCCAATCAAATCCATATCCTGTTGTTCCAATAGTAGCTAAAAAAGCAGATGTACTAGTTGGACTCGACACATTCAAAACCGGGAGCTCTCCTCCAGGATTGCCATGGCTCTTTGTACCCGTGTAAACAGCCCAATCTTTTTGTTCGATCTTCGTATATTTTTGCTCTATATATATAGATTTTTCTTCACCATTCATTTTTGTGTAGATCATCCCGGTAGCAATATGAAACTCGTCTCCTATTCCAATTGAATCAGGAATACTAAATTGTGGTTCCATATAGTTATTGTTTGTATTGGGATTTCCTTTTTCATTCCAATAATTGGAAGTAGATGAATTATCAGTAATCGTCCGATAATATCTTATATATCCCTCAGGTATATTGGAATCTTCCATATGAGTAACTCCCGGTTTATCATAATAAGTCGTGTAATTCATGGCCGTCCCAATCGGAACTTCTACAAATAGTTTATTTTCTTGTGTGATATCTAACAGTGAGTAAAGATTATAGTTATTGATGTATCGATGAACTAGATAAATTTTCCCAGAAACATATTCATCATTAACAGGATTTGTTTTTCTTAATTCAACGCCCATCCCATCAATCGCACTAGACTTCACACTTTTCGCATCTGACTCGCTGATTTTTTCCTCCTCAGCATCCTTTACTGTCGCTTTCAAATTATTCCAGATAATTTGGTTCGCTGGGATTTTTGCGCTGTAGTCTTGATTGAACTCAAAGCGCAGGTTTAATGTTTCCACAGTCGTTGTCGTTTTCTTCAAATGGATGACCAACTTGTTCTCATCTGGCTTATTCTCATAAGATTCAACGATGGAGTCCGCAGACGGTGCGTCTGGTTCGATCAAACTGAAAATTGGATCAGTCATCGTAAAATTTTTAAAGGTAGGATTATCAGTGCTTGGCGTAAAATCGTAAGGAATCTCAACTTTTACACCTTCTAAATCGGCTTGACTGATGGAGATTGGAACAGAAACAGTCAATTCAGTCGGTCCTACTTTAGTGATTGGATCGATGTACGTCTGGAATTTATCCGTAACATTGATTCCTGCAGTGACACTGTTTAGTTTTGCTTCAGCCTTCTTCGCTTTCTTCTCAACGTCCTCTTTTTCGATGCTTTCACTGGTAGAAGTCGAACTTTCTTCTGTTTTTTGGTCTTCGGATTCAGTGGTAGATTCCTTTTCCTCTTCGCTGGATTAAGCTTCCTCTGATTCTTGCGTTTCTTCAATGGATTCAGAAGAAGTCGTATCTTCTGTTTTTGTCATCGAATTTAAAATCTGATTATCCGTTTCTGACTCTAGATTCTCTTTTGCATTTTCTAAATCCTTTTGTTCAATCGGTGTCGCTTGTTCCGCAGATGTCAATGTCGCAGGCAACACTGTATTAGACGCCAAAATGGCAGTACTAATTACCACGAGTGATTTCTTTTTCATAGATATATCTCCTTTTTTTGATTCTTTTCTCTCATCATTGATTTACTAGGCGCCTTCAGCGAGTGCTTCCCGCAAATCTGTAATGGTTTGTTTCGCTTTTAATTCTTTAAAAGGACTCTTTGAATATTCGATCGTTTCATCAGAAATCCTTTCAACTTCGCGAAAAACGGTACATGACCTATTTGCCAGTTGTGCAGCAAGATGGTTCGCCTCATAATCAGAAATTGTTTTACTAATAATGCATAAATCAAAAAGAGTAGCTGTCATGGTATCTCCCGTACTCAAATAAAGATCTAGCATTTTTGAAGTAGTGAAGACTTCATGGCCTAAAATTTGTAACATCCTTTGTGTTTCGTTTTCTGTTGAGACATTTTTTGTTAAAATCAAAACGCGCATAATCACAACTCCTCTCAATGTGAGCGTCTCAATCTAATTTCGTACAGAAATAACCTTTTCCCCAAAGCGTACTGATCATCAACGTATTCTCATTGTCAGTTGAAAGTTTTTGGTTGATTCGTCTGACGATCGAAGACAACTGAGACAAATTAGACTTGGAGGATTTTTCATTCCAAATGTGGAAGCAAATTTTTTCTCTGGAATAAGGGGTTTCCATATCTGAGGCCAATAATGTAAGAACTTTTCGTTCATTCTTACTTAATTTATTTCTTTCGCTAATTTCTAACGAGGTATCTAGATTGTTTTCTACAAACAAACTAATTTTTTCATTTAAGCGTTCCATAGAGTCGTTTTCCAATAAAATGATTGGCTTCGACTTTGAATCTAAATTTTCATCTGTAACTGCCTCATCGGAATCATTCCCTTTGAAGCCAACATGTATCTTTCTTTTCGAAAATTTATTTGCTATTTTTTCAGCCTTTTTTCTCAGTACCGTATTACTGATGATACAAAGCTCAAAATTGAAAGCATCTAGTTCGTCAATTCGGTCTGTCAGACTCTTTGTGACAAAAACTTCATGGCCTAAATGTTGCAGCGAAACTTGTAATTTTTCTTCGACTAAAACATTCTCTGTAAATAATATGATTTTCAAATAGACGTTCCCCTTTCCTTATTTTTATTCATTCACAAAATAACTAATATTATCTTTTGCCTCACTTATAAAAGTGCAAAAATAATCAATCAAAAACGAAATAATATTTTGTTAATTAATAATATATTGTTTTTTAATGTTCTAGTGTCCATTTTTTTATTTTAATTCCATAAATTTTGGACACTCTTATTTTTAAAAATAAAAAAACCTTCATCAGCGATGCGATGAAGGGTTTTAGGTTATTGATTATTTGTCAAAATTTTCTTAGGTTTTAATAGTTCTACATGATGGATCTGTTCAATGGTCATATGCAAGACGCCTCGTTCCTCTTCGTCGAGATAGATTTGCTCGTCTTTTTGACCGACGAGCTTCCCTACGAGATCATCTAAGTAATTTCCTTCGCTGTCGAGCGCCTCTAGCTGGATCGCCAAGCGTTTGTTTTGGAGAAAGCCTTGCTGCAAGGTCGCACCAATTTCCTCCACCGTCATTTGTTCTTTTTCACTGTTGATTCGACTGCGTGCTGCGGATTCCTTATTTAATACCGCGGTATGGTCGGAAAGGTAAAACCCGATCCATTTCATCATTCCTCGGTCTTCATAGACCCGCTTGGCTTCCATAAAAAGCTGCTTCGCACTGTCTTCATCATAGATCATGGTTAATCCATTCCTTCCATTCCGCCAGCATGGCCGCCCACCAAGCCGGCGCGCCGAATCGCGGTCGCCCCTTCATTCAATGAGTGGGCGCGTACGATCGACGTGAATTTGTAACGGTTGCGGATCTGGGCTATGACCTCATCGATCTTCTCCTCTTTGATCGTCTGCAGCGGCTCTTCAAACAGATTCAGCTGTAAACTCCCAGCCGGTCGTAAAGACGAGACTGTAATAGAGATGTTCCGAACCTCTGAACGGTCCCAATATTTTTCAAACAGTGTCCGCGCGACTTGCGTCAGCTCCTTTGACTGGTTGGTAGGAGGGATTTTTACTTGATGATGGAACCCGCCCCGTTTCCCGCTGCCAAAGTAGGCATAAGCAATCCCTAAATGGAGCGTGCCGCCCAATACCTCTTTTTTTCGCAGCCGCTGTGCCACCTGTTCGCAGATTTCTGCCAATACCGTAAGAATGTCCCCTTTATGGGCATAATTCTTAGGCAGCACCTGGGAATTCCCGATGGATTTTTCCTTCTCAGGGTACAGGTCTTTTTGTGAAAGGACCGAACGATCAATGCCCCATGCATGCATGTAATGCTGCATACCCATCACACCAAAATGATTTTTTAAAATAAACGGATCCGTGTGGGCAAGGTCCCCCATCGTATAAAACCCCATCAGTTGATAGCGCCGTTCCATCCGCCGACCGATACCGCAAAAGTCACTCAGACGAAGCGGCCAAATCTTTTCCGGCACATCTTGGTACCGCCAATGAGCAAAATGATCGTCTCTGTTTTTTGCTTCATTGTCCATCGCGATCTTTGCCAATAAGGGATTGTCTCCCATCCCTAACGAGGTATAGATGCCGATCTTATCAATGATCTCCTGTTGGATCATCCTGCCGACTTCCGCCGAACTTTTGCCGAATAATTTCCAGCTATGAGTCAAATCGCCAAATTGTTCATCAATGCTATATGTATGAATGTCTTCCTCTGCCATGTATTGCCGAAAAATCTCCTGGATACGCATATGATATTGAATGTACAACGTCATCCGCGGCGGGACGACATGCAGGTCCGGGTGATTCGGGATCTCAAATCCACGACTGACATTGCTGATGCCTAATTTCTTTTTCGCCATCGGGCTCGCTGCTAACACAAGACCCGCATTCTCTCGATCGCCGCTCATCACGACGAGCATATCTTCCAATGGCTTCAATCCATGCTCGATACACTCCACACTGGCATAAAAACTTTTCGAGTCCATGCAAAAAACATCTCTGACCGGCTCTCCTTCGTAAATGTTACTCAACATATCCACCTCCAATGCAAACATATGTTCGATTTCAGTTTAAGTTTATTCTGGAATTTTGTCAATCATTTGGATAGAACTTTTTTTCGTTGCTTTTCCTCTATTCAACCAAACTACAAAAAAACGTCCGAAGCCTTTTCCCTGCTTCGAACGTTCGTCTTGTTTTTACTGATTAACGCTTCACAAAAACTGTTTCTAATACGCTATAAAAAATACCTGCTACGACAAAGACCACCCAACTGATTCCCCAGCCCCCCAGCATGAAGGACCAAGCAAAATAAATGATCACCACTAGCGGCCAATACACTTTTTGAAAAACATACTTTGCGCGGGCAGATTCCCCGTATTTTTCCTGCATCGCGTTAGGCCCCAGCTCATCTTCGTCTGCGATAAAATATTTTTCTTTGATGAATTTATCAAAGCTGGCGTAGTTGATGCTTCCGTAAACGATCAAAAATACTCCCAATGCTAAGAAGAAGAACATGAAGGGCAGCCCGTTCTCCGCATAAGTAAAGATTTGGAAAAAGAACAAAGGCGCCACGCTCAATACGCAAAGACAGACACCGAAAACCAAGCTGACTTGGAAACTTTTTTGATAGCCTTGTTTTAACTTTTGCGCTTCTTTGTTGCACTCGACAGGAATGTAGCGGTCATTCAATCCTTTACTGTTTTTAGAAAATTGCATCCCATTGTAGATAATGATACCGACACTGATGGCGAGGAGGATAAAGAACAGCAGCATCCCCACCATCTCCGCACCGGCTATACTGAATCCCAAAAGAGCACCCACCGCGAGCAGGCATCCGCTGATCCCGATGCTTAGACCTTTGGCGTCTCTCTTGCGATGCTCTAAATACTGGTACATTTCCTCTTCTTCGATACCGTTGTCGGGTTCTTTCTCCCGAGTCGCAAACTCCAGCTCCTCCCGCAGCTCATCGACAGAGCCGAATTCACTGATGACTTGACCGATCGCTTCGTGTTCACTTTTTCCTTCATCGATCAGTGCTAAATAATGATCTTCCATGATCGTGAGAATCTCTTGCTTTGCCCGTTGGACTTCCTTCGTATTTGGAAATTCGAGAAACAATGTCTCCACATAATTTTTTATCGTATCCATTTTTTACCCTTCTTTCATAAATCGGTTCACAACTTTTTTAGTTTGCTTCCATTCATTTCGCTTTTCTTCTAAAAAAGTCAGGCCTATATCGGTGATGTGGTAGTACGTGCGCTTTTTTCCATGGGTAACTTCTCCTGGATACGAATGGATATACCCATTTTTCTCCAATCGGTTGAAGGCGGAGTACAAGGTCGTCTCTTTGATCACATAGACTTCCTCACTCACATCGCGAATTTTTTGGGAAACAGCGTATCCATAAGAATCGCCTTCCTTCAATACGGACAAAATGATGACATCATTGTACCCGCGAATCCCATCGCTCGAAATCATTTTGCCACCTCCTGAAATTACTTCATCTGTCGTTGTAATCATTGTACGACAATTACTACGACAGGTAAAGTAAAATATGGGTCATTGATTGAAAATTTTGTCTGGGTATGTCAAAATCAATAACGGAAAGAAGTGAAGACATGAAAGAAATCGCAATTATCGGCGGCGGCATCATCGGTATGACGCTGGCGAATTATATAGATCCAAAAAAATACCACGTGACCTTGTTTGATGAGCCGACAGGACAAGCAACCAGTGCCAGTGCGGGGATCATCTCGCCTTGGTTGTCGAAACGACGCAACAAGCAATGGTACCGATTGGCAAAAGACGGCGCGGCCTTTTTCCCAAAATTGGTCCAAGATTTTCACTTGGATGAGACGATCTATCAGCGTTCAGGAACACTGTTGCTGCGGCCTGAAAAACAATTAGACACGCTTGTTACCTTAGCTGAAGAACGAAAAAAAGACGCACCAGAGATCGGCACGATCGAGCGACTTTCAAAGGAACAGACTCACGACGCACTGCCTTTGCTGAAGCCGGCGCCTGCGTTAAAGATCAGCGGCGGCGGTCGCTTAGATGGCAAAGCGTATTTGATTCATATGCGAAAAAAGGCCGAACATTCGGGCGTTGCCTTCGTTTCTCAGCGTGTGAAGCTGTTGGATGAAAAAACGATCACCTACGCAGAGAAAAAGGACACTTTCGACCAAATTATTTTGACAGTCGGTCCTCATCTCAAAGAGCTGCTGGCACCTCTCGGCTATCAAGCAGACCTGCGTCCGCAAAAGGGGCAACTGCTTGTGTTCCAGACAACGCTAAAAAACAGCGGCGACTTCCCTGTCGCGATGCTGGATGGCGAAGCCGATTTGATCCCCTTTTTAGATGGGAAAATCTTGTTAGGGGCGACCCATGAAAACGACGCGGGCTGGGATCTGAAGGCGACGGATCAGGCATTCAAGCAGCTTACAGAAGGCGCAATGCCCTTTTTGGCGGAGCCGGAAAAAATCCTCGCCGCCCCTGCTCATTTTCGTGTAGGGACTCGCGCCTATACTTCTGATTTTGCCCCCTTCTTCGGTTCCTTGACGGACGGGCTGCTGGTCGCCAGCGGGCTAGGTTCTTCGGGATTGACGACGGGGCCTTATATCGGGTATTTGCTGGCACAGTATATGAATACGGGCGAAGCTAACTGGAACGACTACCAAAAAACCATAACGAACTATATCCACACAGAAAAGCGCTGAGATCGAAAAAAGATCCCAGCGCTTTTTCTACATCGGTTTTAAGTTTTTCTCTAAACGTTCCGTCATCCAAGCCAATCGTTTCCCCCTGCCTGCGTCTGTTTTGGCATCAAAATACGCACGGGTATAGGTTTTTTTAACGGAAGGCGACATGTTATGGAAATTTTCCAGCGCTAGTGGTGCGACCTTCAATAAGGCAGCGACTTCGGCGATTTGTTCATCTGTGATCGCTGAAGGCTTCGTCGCATTTTCCCATTGCCCGTTTGCTTTCGCCTCTGCCACCTTCTCCTGACCGAGGGGCGTCATTCGCCCCTGTGCTTCCAGCTTTGCGACGATTTTTTTGTTTTTCTCCGACCATTTACTGTTTTTACGCCGTGGCGCAAAGTATTTTAAGTACGCGTGCTCATCGACTTTTTTCATGACCCCGTCGATCCAGCCGAAGCTCAACGCTTCTTCCAACGCTTCGCCCGCCTTCAGCGTTTTGACGTTTTTTGTTTTGCCGAATGTCAGCCAAACGCCGCCGCTGATCTCGGCATTTTCGGCAAGCCATTCCCGAAAATCGGCTGCCGTCTCAAAGAACACCTTCTTTTTTTCTTCCATATTACTTCTCTATTCCTAGAACGACTGGCGTTGATTTAAAGCCGATGCCCATCCGATCGATCCCCATGTCGATCAATTCTAGGAAATGCTCTCTTGTTCGGATACCGCCGCTGCCTTTGATCTTGATTCGACCATCGCATTGATCCATCATGAGCTGGATCACCTCATTTGTGGCTCCTTTGCCTTCATAGCCAGTGATAAAGCCCGTACTGGTTTTGACAAAGTCTGCTTCTGCCGCGATCGCACATTCACATCCCTGCCGTATCTGTTCCTCATTCAAGGTATCTGTCTCAAGAATGACTTTCACTGCGGTGCCGTGGGCATGGCACGCCTCCGTGATCACCCGCAGCTCTCTGGTGACTTCTTCGTATTTCCCGCTGCGAAGCCAACCGAAATTCGCCACGATGTCCAACTCGTAAATGTCTTCACGCTGGCAATACGTCTCTGCCTGCAGCACTTTGGAGGCCGTCGTGCTGGTTCCAAAGGGAAAATCGCAGACCACACAGATCTTCGTGTCCGTTCCAGCCGTCATCTCGGCGGCGATGTCCAGCGAAGATGGATTCACACACACCGTGGCGCAATGATAGTCGATCCCTTCTTGAATGTATTGACGAATCTCTGCTTCAGTAAAATCCGGCTTCAACACGGATTGATCAATGTAGGCGCCTAATTCTTTCACGGACAGCTCACTCGCTTTTTTCATCATTGGTACCCTCCTGTTTTTTAGATTATTTTCTAACAGAACAAGTCGATTTAGGGCAAGAAAATAACCCTATTCCTTATTATTCAAGTATAGGGTAACTGCCGCTTGTTGTAAACGCTATCTTCATTATGTCGCGCGGCGGACGACGGCTTGTTTTTCCAACTGCTGCTTCCACCCATCCAAAGAAATCGTCTGGCTTTCTTCTCTTTTCATGCGCTTGCGATAGGCGGTCGCCGTCTCTCCGGTCATCTTTTTGAACATCCGGCTAAATACCACAAGACTGTTGAATCCAACCTGACCCGCGATCGTTTCCACGGTCTCTTCGGTCATCGAAAGTAAAAAGGCGGCGCGATTGATTCGGACACCTAGAATGTAGTCTTTGATGCTGCTGTCCATGTGGTTGCGAAAGACCCGCGACAAATGACTGCGGTTCACGGATAGCTGACGCGCGATCGCCTCTACGGTCAACTGCTCTGAATAATGCGCTTCGATGTAGGCGACCGTCTCAACAGCCAAAGGAGAATACTTTTTGGTCTCGCCTAAATGGCTCTTCCCTCCATCCGCGATCAGATCCGCTAAAAACTGATGGGTCAACGCGTTCAAACGCAGCTCATTTTCCATCGTCTCCTCTGAAAAAGAAAGACAGGCCAAGATCGTATCGATGTAATTCTGGATGTTGGAGGAGACCATCGTATAGTGGGCGTCTCGAAAATGGGTGTGCTGCAAGATCGTCTCCGCCGCCTCACCGCTAAAGGAAAGCCAGCCATACATCCACGGCTCCTCCCCGTCAGCCAAATAAAACGTAGAATCCCCCGGACGAATCAAAAACAGATCGCCTTTTTTTAAGTGATACTGCTGGTTCTTGACCTGATAGGTCCCCTTTCCCTCCATCACGACATGCAAAATATAATTTTGGCGGATCGCTGGACCAAACGAATGGAAAGGCAGCGTTTTTGAGATCCCGCAAAAGTCAAAATGAAGATCAGTAGTTACTTGATGCTGCTCCTTTTTCAAAAAAATGGTTTGCTCCATCCTTTTCCCTCCCAACGAATCGTTTCTTTAAATTATACACGAACAAGTGCCCTTTTTTTTACCGAAAACCGAAACTATTGGGGATTCCCCCAACACTCCTGACCTTCATGCTACCCTAAAAATAAAGCATTCTCTTGCGTATGGAAAGGAATGGTCTTGTGAAAAAGAGTTTGAAACAGCTCATCCAAACATTGCTGATTTGTCTGATCGTCCCTAGCACGCTGCTGTTGCAAAAAATCAATCCATACATCGACTATGCATTCTCCTATCGCAGTATTTTCACCCTGCTGCTCACAGTGATCGTCCCGGTCTTCATCTTTTGGGCTTTAAAAGAATTATGGGGGATTCTCCGAAAAAAATGATCCGTCTCGTTTTGAATTCTCTAAATTTAATAATACTATATCCCACAAAAAAACCGCCAACAGTGAGAACTGCTGGCGGTTTCTGCTACTGATCCTCTTCTGAGATACTCGATAATTTCACGACGCATACACCCTCGATCTCCTGGATCGACTCTTTTTCTGGATACAAGGGCATCTCCTGATAGACTTTTGTCTTCGCGATTTTTTCAAACTTTTCGACAGAACAGCGTTTATAGGATACCCCTAAATGCAGTTGAAAAAAGTGGTACCACGCCTCGATATTGCCCTCGTAAGTTTCCCAGACAGTGCCGAATTTCGCCCCCTCGTTTGCTTTTTTCATGAGCTCAGGGTACGGCGTCGGGTAATTCCCCTTATGTGGCGTCCCCGCGATCAAAAGAGTGGTCTCGTCCTTTCGATAATCATCCCGTTGCTCCAATTGGGCCCAAATGCGATTAGCTAATTGCGCGCTTTGCCGCTGATCGCTCAACATCACCAATGCATCGTTTTGATTCGTCAAACTGTACGTCCACACCAATCCCACGAGTATACTGACAAATAGAGCGGTCAGCCCTCGCTTCTTCTTACCTGAAAAACCAACTGAGCGGTGCCATAAACAGAACAGCCCGATCAGAAATGGAACGATCACTGTCATCCCCGAAGCCATCAATAAATAAACAAAAGTCCCCGGAATCGCCAGCTGGATCACATTTGCGAAAATTGGAAAAACAGCTAAAAGACCCGTCGCCAGAAAGAAAATCGCCGGCGAGCGTTTTATTTTGATGGCTAAAAAGACAAAAATCATAAGAGAAAACAGCCCTAAGCCGAAATAGAAATAGCGCTCCCCAAAGGCATTTCTCACAATTTCATCGCCAAAAAAGAATTGATAGCACGTGCGATAGGTCGCCAAGATCGTGCTGTTCATGGCTCTCAGACTGGTGATTGGTGAGAGCTGATCCGCATTCTTATACGCCGCCATCGTCAACTCAGCGCTGAGTAAAGAAAGCTTCAGGATGATCGCGTATACCGCCACTCCCGCGGCACTGATCCCAACGAATTTTTTGACACCCGCTAGTACGTCTGTAAAAGTGTGGGTCGGATCAAGCAGATACAGCACCACATAGCCGCCGCCTGCGATTAAAAATGCCCCGAGATTGCTTTGATAGAAACTGATCGACACTGCCAGCAGCAGCAGCCCTGCACCAATCGCCCACAGATTTTTTGGCGCAGACAAAAAGGCGAGGACCGCTGCTAAAATAGCGAAGAGAATCGACAGGCTATAAGGAACGGCACAATAAGGGTACATCAAAATCATCGCCGTCATGGGAGAACACGTCAGCGTCAAGCAAAGCAAGACACCTAACAAAGGCTGATTTATGACGAACAGCTTCATCAAAAGAACACCACTCAAGCTGATAAAAAGCAGACTCAGCATCGCAGAAAATGCGGCGTTATTCAGCCCGCCTTGCAGCGCATCCGCAACTACCAAGCCCCAGCGGCCTAGACGAAGCTCCCATTCCCCGCTCATCCGATAAAAACCCGCCATCGTCCCATCAGGGGTCATCAACTGATGAGTATAAACGGTGTAATGGACGATAAGTCCCGCAAGATAGCTGATTCCCAGTACCAGAAAATCCTTGCGTTTAAAAGTCGGCACTCCCTTCGTCATTTCGATTCAGCCCCTTTCTTTTCGGTGTCTCGTTGCAACGGAAACCCAGACAGCTCTTTTTTCTTCTCTTTCCAGCCCCGCCATTCGCCGACTTTAAAGGCGTTGATGAAATTCTTGTCAAAATTATCGATCCAAAAGTTTTGATTGACGATCGTCGTCGTGTAGGTGGTCGGTCGATCGTGAAGAAGGTGCAAATACTGATTGTAGGCAGGATTCACCTCATCGATCGGTTCTTCAATGAAAAGCTCGATCCCGTCCTCCCCACACGACCGAACCTGAACCGTCAACTCGGTCGTATACCGTTCATCTGAGAGTTGGAGTTTTCCATGATGATCGAGAAACGAGTCGACGCCCTCAGCCGCCTTCAAGTGGATGCGTTCTTCATTTAAATACACCGTCTCAACCTCGATCACTTCCTCCCCTTCAGGACCAAAGGTGAGTATGCCCTGCAACGCCAGCTTCCAACGGATAAATTCATTGTCGATCCCTTTGCGCGGCCGGTTGAAGCTGATCCCATAGAAAAAACTCACGGCATTTTGGCATAGCCAGAACAAAATAAATACTTGTGACGCCGTCGGGATTGCATAGATATTGAGGATACTTGCCGCGATCGAGACGACGGTCAATAGCAAGCCCACCACGTTGAACACCACGTAGCGCTTGGGCGGCGCTTCATTGATCCGCCAAAAATCTTTCGGGGTCACGACAAAATGCTCTTCCCTGATGCCCACTAATTCTTTAAATAAAGGCCACGCGATATAGGGTGTCAAAATCGTATCGACAAGGTTGCTGTAGGTTCGATTCAAGGATTTTTCCGAAACACAAGACAGGGCCCAATTGTAGATCATGTAGGCCGGCAGCCAAACCAGCAGCAAGAGCAGAATATCTATGTCCACGATCCTAAAGTTGAACAGCACACTGATGATGGGAATAAACAAAAACGCCAGCTTACGATAAGGCAGCAGCCAATAATTGTATAGAATCAGGTAGCTAAACTTTGAGAGAAGCGACAATTTACTGAAAAGCAGGCGATTGCTTCGGATTCCCTGCACGAAGCCTCTGCTCCAACGAACCCGTTGGTCCTTCAAGTCCTCGATCGTAAAGGGACACAAGCCGTACACATAACTTTCTGAGAGCACACGTCCCAGATAGCCGGCTTTTTGCATTTTGATACTGGAAGGAAAATCCTCTGTGATACTGTCTGTCGACAAGCCGCCTGTGGATTCCAGCGCGTCTCTTGAGATGATCGCATTTGAGCCGCAATAAATCGCCGAGTTAAACGGGACACGAGCACCGTTGACGTGCTTGAAAAAATAATCCTGCTCATTCGGTAAAATGTTGTCCGCGAACAAATTGTATTGAAAAAGATCCAACGTATAGAAATCCTGCGGCGTTTGAACATAGCCGATTTTATACTGATACCCGTTTTCCGCTAATTCCTCGGAATACGCCGCGATCTCTTCGTCTGTATTGTTTTCAGTTTCATAAAAATACGGAACGACCTTCAGCAAAAAATCGCTTTTAGGGATCATATCGCAATCCAAACAAGCCACCAAAGGCGATGACGAATGCTGCAACGCATTGTTCACATTCCCCGCCTTTTTATCGGGGTTGTCTTCTTTTCGCATCCCGATATAGTGAATGTCAAACAGCGCCGCGATATTCTTCATCTCCTCGCGGCAACTATCGTCGCATAAGTACACGTGGACCTTTTTCGTATCAGGATAACTCAAATTTTTGCAGGCATTGATCGTTTTATACAGCAGCTCGTGGCTTTCGTTGTGCGTGGTGATCAAAATATCCACATGAGGATACTGCTCCGATTCAAGAGGAACCTCTTTCAACGCCTTCTTTCCAGCGATCGTGATGAATTCATAGATCCCCTGTAAATTCGATGAAAACTCAGACAGCAACAGCAGCAACGCTAAAAATAGGGTGTGAAAGCCCCAACGAAACGGCAGCGTGTACCTAAATCGGAATAATAAATAAATTATTTGACTAATGATCGCTAAAAATACAATAATTCTCTTTTTCTTGTCCATCCCAACATTCCCCTTATTTGTTTCATAATCTTTCTTTTATTTTCTCCCACTAACATATAATAATATTATTATTTATAAAATAACTATAAATATCGGTAAAAATAGTTTAAAATAATAAGAAATACACAATAAACACTTTATCAATCCCAATAAAAACAGTCAATAAAAACTTTATAGATTATTTATCGAAGCGACTACCAATTACAATCAAATATAATGCTCAATTGACCCGATTATTATAATTTCCATCCGAAGATAGTCAAAAAAAGAAACAGATGTGCCATTCAGGATTCCGCCACGCTTCAACGATCGTCATTTTCTCTTCTATATAATGAGATAAATGCCTGCTCAAAGAAATGAACATTCCGTTAAGACTGGCGCTATAGATGCTCTTTTTCCCTTTAGTAACATGCAACAAAAAGTTAAATAGTCGTCACAGAAAGACGTTATGGAGAAAACGATTTCTTGTTAAACTAAAGATACGTAAAAAAGCGGCTATTCCTTGTCACTTTCTTGAGAAATCGCTACACTTATTGGGACACGAAACATTTCTACTACACAAAAAGTGAGGTTTTTTAAATGCAAATTACAGAAACGCCTTTTGGCAAAGGCTATCAACTGATCACGCTAGAAAATGAAGACGGTTTCCATTTATCTGTCTCTGACTTAGGGGCACGGATCGTTCGTTTAGGTTGGGATAAAGAATTGGTCTTAGGTTTTGATTCAGCCGAAGAATATTTAGAAAAGGATGCGTTTATCGGGGCTTCTATCGGTCGTACCGCTGGACGGATCGAAAACGGCCGCTTTACGCTTGAAGGCAGGGACTATCAGGTCGCGATCGATCCAAAGACGGGGCATTCTCTTCACGGCGGGCAGCCGGGCTTTGAGACGAAAAAATGGGCCTATCGAGTGGAAAATGGGGATGACGAAGCGTCAGTAGTCTTCACCAGTAGCAGTCCTGACGGCGAGCACGGTTTTCCCGGCAACTTGGACATAGAGGTTCGCCACACATTGACGAAAGAGAACGTTTGGCGGGTGACCACTAAAGGAACAAGCGATCAGGCGACCCTGTTTAATCCAACCAACCATGTTTATTTTAATCTGACCGGCGACGTCACTCAGTCGATCGCTGAACACATGCTTTGGCTGAACAGCGACCACTTTGCTTCTTTGCGTCCGGATGTACTTCCAACAGGCGAAAAAGCTCCTGTCACGGGAACACCGCTGGACTTCCAGCACCCACGGCCGCTAGCGGATGTGTTCACCAGCAGCTTTGACCAGACGAAGCAATACAACGGGCTTGATCATCCCTTCTTCTTAAAGGACAGCCTTTTGGAGAAACCGGCCGCGCGATTGACCAGTCCTGACGGCACGACCGAGCTGATCGTCTCAACGGATGCCTCCAGCGTGGTGATCTTCACTGCGAACTTCGGCAATGACGGGCCAGAGCTGCAAGGAAAAAAACTCGCAGATCATGGCGGGATCACTTTTGAAACTCAAATTGCTCCCGGTGCCGAACAATTTCCAGCATTCGGTTCGATCACCCTGCCCGCCCAGCAAACATTTGAAACGACGACTGAATACAAACTACTCATGAAAGAAGGAAATTAATATGGCCAGCACTCGCGAGCTAACGACAACATTTGCTGAAATTTTTGGACCAAAGAAAACCACACACTATTTCTCACCCGGTCGAATCAACTTGATCGGGGAACATACCGACTACAATGGCGGTCATGTCTTCCCCGCTTCGATCACCTACGGAACGTATGGTTCCGCCGCGCCTCGTGACGATAAAAAAGTCTTGGTCTACTCCACCAACTTTGAGGATGTCGGAGTGATCTCCTTTGCCATCGATCAGTTGGCCTACGATAAAAAGGACAATTGGGCAAACTATGTAAAAGGCATGATCCTGAAAATGCAGGAAGCCGGACACACCATCGATCACGGTTTTGAATTACTCGTTGAAGGCACGATCCCCAACGGTGCTGGCCTTTCCAGCAGCGCCTCTTTAGAATTATTAGTGGGTGTTGTTTTAGAGGATCTGTTTGAACTGGATACGGACCGTCTTGAGCTGGTCCAAACCGGTAAAAAAGTAGAAAATGAGTTTATCGGCGTCAATTCAGGGATCATGGATCAATTTGCCATCGGCTTTGGTGATGTGGACCAAGCGATCCTGCTGGATACCAATACTTTGGCTTATGAAATGGTCCCCGTAAAGCTCGACGGCTATGCCATCGTGATCATGAACACCAATAAACGCCGTGAATTAGCGGATTCCAAGTACAACGAGCGCCGCAGTGAATGCGAAGAGGCTCTTGCCCGCCTGCAAACGAAGCTAGACATTCACGCCTTGGGTGATTTGGATGAAGAAACCTTTGAAGCAAACACGGAGCTGATCGGTGATGACACCTTGATCCACCGTGCCCGTCATGCGGTGACCGAGAACCAACGGACCTTGAAGGCCAAAGCAGAATTAGAGAATGGCAATCTGGAAGCCTTCGGTCAGCTTTTGAATGCGTCTCACGATTCGCTGCGTCATGAGTATGAAGTGACGGGGATCGAATTGGACACCCTTGTTGACGCGGCCCAGGCACAGGCAGGTGTTTTGGGGGCACGGATGACAGGCGCTGGTTTCGGCGGCTGCGCCATCGCGCTAGTCAAAGAAGACACGATTCCCGCGTTTAAAAACAATGTTTATGACACGTATATGAACACGGTCGGCTATGCGCCTGATTTTTACGTCGCCCACATCGGCAGCGGAACCACGAAACTCGATTAACCGTCTTCTATGAACGCCTTTCCTCTTTTGCGGGGAGGGCGTTTTTTTCTTCCATCGAGAAAACACTCCCCCGCTTCTTTTTTTGCCTACTGGATTCTGATAAACTTAAAGACAGAACTTAGGTATCGAATGGAGGCTTGACGATGAAAAAAAAGACCCCACTGTTTGAACAGAAACGCTTCTACATCCCCGTCGCTCTCTTACTAAGACTCTTGGGCTTTAGCCCGATGCTGGTTTCAGTGCTGGGAAAGAAAAAAGAAGAAACGCTGAATAGCGACTACTACACGTCCCCTCAAGAGCCGCTTTTCAAATCAAAAGAGTGACCGGCTTTTTGAATAGAAAATGCAGTCGGATTCCCTAAAAATCCAAGACGAAGAATAAATGACATTTTTTAGAAAAGGAAAAAAGAATGATCAAACAATTGAACAACCTCACAGAAAATGAATTAACGATACTCTCCGACATATGGCTGAAAAGCAACATCGATGCCCATGCTTTCATCAGTGAAGACTATTGGCTGAGCAATCAGGCCGCGGTGAAAGAAGCCTTCTCCCAGGCATCGATCTATGCCTATTTTCACGAAGGCACCATCGTCGGCTTCCTCGGAATGATGGACGACTACATCGCCGGCATCTTTGTTTTAAGCGCCTATCGTTCACTGGGCATCGGCACCCAACTATTGAATACAGCGAAGTCCGATCACCAGCAGTTGACCTTAGCCGTTTACAAAAAGAATGCCGCGGCATTACGCTTTTATCAGAAAAATCATTTTGATAGCCAAGAGGAACGACTTGATCCAGAAACCAACGAATCCGAAGTGTTGATGTCTTGGCAGGCCTAGTTCAGCTCAAACACACTGCAGCTTTTCAATGCAGTGTGTTTTTTTGCGGAGTTCTTCTTCTGGTAAATAGACCCTTCTCGTTCCCAGCTTATCGGCACTTGTTGTCGGAAAGTCCTACATTTTGACGGCGCCTCTTCAAACCTTTATACTGCCTTAAAAGAGGTGAGTATCATGAAATTCAAAGGGCTGCACAACCCCTACTTCTACATTGCGCTTTCTTATTTTTTCGTCTCGCTGTTTTTTGCGTTTCAAGAAGGCCCGATCTTCAAATGGGCGAGCTTCTTCTTTCTGATCTCTTTTGGGATCAATGCCTTTAAAGCCATTAAGCATGGACAAAACCAATAAAAATTCCCTTTTCTTCTATGAGAACGGTTTATTTTCTGACGAGTGATCGTTTTCTTTTCATATTTTTTCAGTAAGTGGTACTATTTTTTCAAGGGGGTGAAAAATATGGAAAGAAAAACAACCTTTAGCTGGCCTTATTTTTTGATGGGGATTCTTTTTATTCTCGTTTCTCTTGCTGCATTTAGAGATCCAGGAAGCAGTCTCGTTGCCATTGTTTATGTCTTTGCTTTTTCAGCAATTTTAAAAGGACTCTTTGAATTATTCTTTAGACGTAAACTTCACGAATTTACGAATCAAAAATCTACGTTGATGATGGTTTTAGGCGTCGTTGATATCTTGATCGGTATTTTCTTCTTATTCAACATCACTGCTGGATTGGTCGCTTTGCCATTTGTTTTTGCGATTTGGTTTCTCTTCGATTCGATCGTTGGTCTCCTTACAGCAAGCATCTACAAACTGGGAAGCACCGGCTATTACTGGTTCCACATCGTGATCGACGTGATCGGCGTTATCTTAGGATTCATGCTTTTATTCAATCCTTTGACTTCCGCTCTTACCCTTGCCTTCCTAGTAGGCTTCTACTTTATGATGGCAGGTATTTCACTTATCGCGTATGCATTTTAATCAAGCGAGAAATAGAGACCGGGTGTCTCTATTTTTTTACCCTGAGCGCGCCTCTGCATGCTATACTATTTGTGAGCCGATTACTGGCATTTTTCCAAACGAATACGTGAAAAAGGAGGATGTTACGATGCTTACAAGAGATGTTGTTGCTTTTCTGCTTTGCCTGCTGGGTGCTGTCCTAGGTCCTTACACCCTCGCATTAGTCAAGAAAAATCCCTCTTTACTGCAACTGCTCGCTACCCTTGTTTTCTCTGGTGGCTCACTCGTTTTCTATTATTATTCCTTTGACAATGTGGAGACGCCGCTTTTGACCATTTTATATTATGGTGTCGTCGTTGGCGCCGCTTTGTTCTTTTCCTACAAAAAAAATCGTTCCAGTACCTAGCCATTCACTCGTCTGAATGGCTTTTTTGACTATCCCTATCTGAAACGAGGTATCCACATGATCAAACTCTATTATTTATTGGAAAATTCGATCAAAAATTTGACCCGCAGCTCCGGTATTCTAGCGTCACTCGCCTTGAGCTGTTTGTCCTCCTTCATCGCCTTTTCCTTTCTCACCATCAGTCTGTTCTTCTCCCACTGGCACGATCACGCAGTCAGAGAAGCCGCGAGTCACGGCGGCATGGCCATCATGGATCTGATCTCCCCCAGCGGAATGCTGACGACTGTTTTTAAACATTGCTCTACCTTTTTAGCGGGGCTTTGTCTGATAGTGACGCTGAGCGCGATTCGGCGATTGTTTTTTCATATGGCGAACGACCAGCGTGCGTCTTTTAAAACCATGAGTCTCCTTGGCGAAACGACCCCCTTCATCAGCTTGGAATTTTCGATTCAGTCCATTTACGTCGCGCTTTCTTCCTTAGTGATCGGTGCATTGTCGGCGGAGCTCGTTTTGGAAAAGCTTTTTCACTATTCCCTTTCGTTCGGATCGCTGAAGGTGATTGTCGCGACGTTTCACGTTGATCACAAGATCCACGTGCTGATTCTTTTAGCGGGAAGTCTGTACATTGGCTGCCGCGTGTTTCTTTTTGTCCAAAAATACCTTCATTCGTTTTTCGATAATTTGAAGACAGAACTTGACGGTTAAAAAAATCTTCCCTTTTTATTCATCAAAGCTGCTTTTTTCTATAAATTCTCTTGAGCGTTTATGTTAAACTAAGTGAACATGACGGAACTAAGGAGGTTTCAATGAAAAAAGATTCAGGGTTGGTTTATGGGTTCAGCGCGTACATTCTTTGGGGCATCCTTCCCCTCTATTGGAAATTATTGGGAAATGTCGGTCCCGTCGACATTCTTTTTTATCGAATCATCTGGTCTCTGGTCTTCATGACTCTTTACTTGATCGTTTTCCGAAAAGTCCCCGGGTTTCTTCAAGAGGTCAAAGCGCTGCTAAAAAGTAAAAAAAAGACACTTGCTATTATTGTTGCCGCGATTTTTATTTCCCTCAATTGGGGAATCTATATCTATACTGTTTCGATCGGACAAGTCCAGCAGGCTAGTCTGGGCTATTATATCAATCCCCTGCTGAACGTCCTCGCTGGCGCGATCTACCTAAAGGAGCCTTTGACGAAGCAGGCGAAATTAGCCAGTCTCTCCGCTTTTGCGGGCGTCGTGCTGCTGACGATTCAAACGGGCGTCTTTCCCTTTAATTCGATTTTCCTTGCAGCAAGCTTTTGTTTGTATGGCGTGACTAAGAAACAATTGGATTTGAGTGCAGCGACAAGCATTACTCTTGAAACACTGATCATCGCTCCAATCGCGTTGATTTATTTATTCGTTGTTTCACCGGTAGGCTTTATGCAGTATCCCGCCACTACGAATTGGCTGCTGATCGGAGCCGGCATCGTTACGGCGATCCCGTTGCTGCTCTTTGCGACGGCGGTGAAAAAACTTTCGTATATCACACTCGGCTTTTTGCAATACGTCAACCCAACGATCATGCTGGCGATGGCGATCTTTCTATTCCATGAGCCCTACCAGTTGCCGCAATTTATTGCCTTCGCGTTTATCTGGTTAGGCATACTGATTTTCGTAGTAGGAAATCTTATCGAAACACGCAAAAGAGGGATTCGTCCGTAGACGTCTCCCTCTTTTTTTGCTTTTAGAAGCTTTCTTAATAGGTAAAATGATGAACGACTTCCCCTGATCTGAATACTTTGCTTTTCTTTACTCTTTGGTAATTGGTCGCATAACACAGCGCTTCACGATGTGTCCGAAAGGTCTCTTCAGTCATTTCCCCGATGATCGTTTCTACTTGAACTAAGTATTGGCGTTCCATATCGCTTCCCCTTTTCTTCCTATCATTCCAACGAGTGTCTCTTCATTTATCCATCATAGCGGGATTTTATGCCGTTTTCAATAACTTATGTTATATTTTCTTACATCAACTGCAAATAATTTCAAAAAAGAAACATTTGATGTGACGTCTTTTGACAGGAGGCTGTTCGCTGTGGCGTTAGACAGAAAAAAGACCCCAGTGCTCACGCTGGAGTCCTATCATTCCATCAATCAATTTTTCGCTTGAAACGTCTCGATATTCCCAATGACTTTTTGCGCCAGGCGAACCTTCGCCATCGACGTTAATCCCGCATTGGTTTTTCCAGCAAAGACATTTGGCAAACCAATGACTTCTGCTCCTAAACCAGCCTCCGTATCGCTGAAGGCGTAATTATCCCCGTGCTCTAACCATTCTTTTAACGCTGGCACTTCATGAGAAGGTGCGATGGATACGTTCATCAAGATCTTTCCGTTGCCGAATGTTTGAAAAGCAGCTTTGTCTAATAAGACCACGTTCTTATTTAAGCAGGTAATCACGATATCTACTTTTCCAAGTAATTCATCGAGCGGCAAATAAGTCATCGCCAGCTCTTTTTCAATGTCTGGCTTCCGCGTACGGCTGTAGTAATTGACGTCCATCCCGAAAAAGTCCATCGTGCGTGCCAGCAGACTTCCGACTGTTCCCATTCCAACGATCCCAACCTTCACATCGGTCAATTCCATTGGCTCTTCTTTCCACATTGCAGGCCCGCGACCTTGCAGCAGGCGAACCAATTCACTGATGGCGTATTCCTTTACGCCTTCATCGCCGTAATCCCGCACGCCAGTCACAACGATGCCTTTTTCCTCTGCATAGCGAATATCGACATTGGCATTCTCCGGCGCATACAGACTCGCGCAAATACCGATATAACGAATGTTCGGACACGCCTCCAACGCTTCCTTATCAATAGAACTGGTGAAGCTCAGCATCACGCAATCAGCATCGCCGATTCGCTCGATGACTGTGGCTGTATCTGCGGGGATGTCCTCGTAAAAGACCGTTTCCTCTGCCAGCGCTTTTAGTTTCTCGTCCCATTCAGGCAATAATTTGGTTGGCTCGATCGCCACCATTTTCTTAAATTTTTTCATGTCGGCCTCCTCGTAGCTTGTACTCCCTTCATGATACGTCCTACGAAATTTCGCGTCAATGAAGAAGAACAAAACCGTCGTGTTCTCCTCACAAAGGAAGAACGACAAAAGAATTCCGACCGTTAACTCATTAACGTCCTGCGGAGAATGATAGGATAGCAGCTATTTTTTTCTAAAGCTCGCACAAAATAAACACGATTTTACGCTAGCGGCGGGAACCGTCATCATGCGTGACGGACAGCGATCATTTTCGTTTCCTATTCCGCTTGGTTCGGCTGTCTTTTTTCTTCCCCTGCTGCTTATCCAGTCTTCGTTTGAGGTTTTTCTGTCGCTGCTCTTCTTCTACTTGCTCAGGCGTCTTATCAAAGCGCACGTAGGAGGACTTCGGTTTGGGCGGGAGATCGACGGCGTTATGGGACGGACTTTCTGTACTCGAAGCTTCTTCCCCCGGCAGCGGATACTCCGCCTCGACGATCGCCGCAGCTTCTTCGTAAGACAGCTTGTTGGCTTTTTTCGGCGATGGAGCTACGGCGGCGATTGGTTCTACGGCGGCAGCGACTACTGGCTGTTTTTTGGTCTTTGTGTTTGTAGGCGCTTCTTCAACGACAGTATCCTCTTCTGTTTGTTTGGCTTTGCCAACCTTGTAGGAAGTCGTCTCCACGTGACCGCCGCCTTTGTAATCAATTAATGCCACGAATTTTCGGACGCCGTCTACTTCAAAAATGCTTAGTAAGGTCAACACTTCCAGAATTTCCGCCACCAATGTCTCCTCTTTGTTAGGATCAACGTCGCGAATCGTCAGCAGATGGCGCTTGCCCGCCGCATCTTCAAAACGGGAACGAATGTCATACACAAGCCCCTCTCTGTAAAGGTCCAAACTGCCCTGTTTTTCAAAGGCATTCTTGAAGGAGCGGATCATTTCAGTCTGGGAAAAATACTCGGAAGGGCTTCCAAAATACTGTTTGATCAAGCCTTCCCATTCTTTGGATTCAAAGTATTCCTTGAAAAAGGGCAGAAAGAGGCGCAGGGTATCTGTCGGCTCGACTGTTAAAAAGAGATCCCGAAGCAGGTCTTTGCAGAGAAAAGAAAAAGCCCCCGTCAAATTCAGCGAATTACGCACCATGACCGCAACCAAATACTCGATCACAGAATTTGCGTCACCGGATTGTTCGTAGTAAGTCACGATCTTCTTCTCCAAAGACTCTCGTTTCATCAAGAATAACTGCCGTGTGCCTAATTTTTTAACATCCATGTTCCCATCCTCCATTTTCAAGAAATCGCTTCCTGTGTTTTTTATACACTTAGGATAATACTAAAATAACGCTCTTGTAAATACCCAATGAAATACTTTTATTTTTTAAATTTACAAACATTATTGAATAAATATTTTCCAACTCATCGATAGAGACAAAGCGAAAATTAAATAACAAAAAAACAACGACCAAAATTATTGGTCGTTGTTTTTTTATACGAAATCTTCGTCTACTATCGTCCCTTCAGCAACGAGGTTCGTGTCGCCAATCAAGTATAACTCTTCTCCTGTCACCTCTACTTGAAGCTGCCCGCCAAGGACTTCGATCACCGCGGGTTCGACCGCGACGATCTTCTTTTTGTTCAATGCATAGGCTGTTGACCCTGTGCCTGTTCCGCAAGCTAAGGTAAAGTCTTCTACTCCCCGTTCGTAGGTTCGTTCCACCACTGTTTGGTCTGGTAAAACATCGTAGAAATTCACGTTGGCACCCTTTGGAAAGACCGGGTGGTTGCGCAGTTTTCTAGCAAAATCAAGGATCGTCTCCAGCTCTGTCATCGCCAGATCAGGGAAGTGAACGACTAAGTGAGGAATGCCCGGATCACCTAATTCAACATAATCGACAGTCACTTCTTTGCCATCGACTTGAATCGTTTTGTCTGCTTCAAAGATCGTCGGAGAATTCAACTGGACGCGATATGTCCGTTTGTCCAGCCGTTCAGCCGGAACATCCCCTGCGATGGTTTCGATGGTCATTTTTTCTTGCGCCGCCTTTGTTTCGTAGGCCCAGCGTGCAACACAGCGAGCACCGTTGCCGCACATTTCCGCTTCTGACCCGTCGGCATTGAAGAAGCGCGCGTAGAAATCACCTGTTCCGCGAGGGGCTTCAACGGCGATCAACGTGTCCGCTCCTACCGACACACGCCGGGTACACACACGGGCTGCGACCTTCGTTAGTTTCTCCGTCGAAAAACCTAGCCCACGATTATCGATCAAAATAAAATCATTTCCAGCACCTTGTATTTTATAAAAAGGAATAGCCATTCTTTCGCCTCATTTCAAAAAACTTGGAATCTCTTCATTTTGGATGATCTGATCCAATGTTTGTCTTTTTACGATACATTCTGCTTGTCCGTCGTTGGTCAATACAACGGCCGGAATCGCCAATTTGTTATAGTTGCTGGCCATGGAATAACCATATGCACCCGTTGAAAAAGTCGCGAAAATATCGCCGGCTTCGACTGTCGGCAATTCGATGTCTTTGACAAGGATATCTGTGCTTTCGCAAGCCTTCCCAGAGACCGTGACTGTTTCAGCGGCTGGCTGATCGGCTTTATTCGCTAAAATCCCTGTGTATTCCGCTTCGTACAGTCCTGGACGAATGTTGTCCGTCATCCCGCCATCGATACTCACATATTTCCGCAGACCCGGAAGCTCTTTGATCGCGCCGATCTTATGCAGGCTGATACCGGCTTCGGCCACGATGCTGCGTCCTGGTTCGATCACGATGGCTGGCTGTGGGAATTGCTCTTCCTCGCAAAACGCCAAAACCTGCGCCATCATCGGGTCCGTAAAATAGCTGAAGGGCTTCGGCTGATCGGCATCCGTGTATCGAACCCCAAAACCGCCGCCGAAATTCAGCTCCTTGATCGTATAATCAAAGCGCTCTTTCACTAATCTCACTAAATCCAAAGCGATCCCTACTGCTGCTAGATGGGCTTCGTTATCGAACAATTGACTTCCGACATGGAAATGAAACCCTAGAAAATTAACTTCAGGCGTCTCGATTGCCTGTTTGATCTGCGGGAAAAGAATCGCTTCATCGATCGGTATCCCGAATTTCGAGTCCTTTTGCCCCGTCGAGATAAAGGAATGGGTCTGGACATTGACCTCCGGCGTGATGCGGAAAAGAATATCCACGACGCGCTGCTTTTCTTTTGCGATCGCTGCGATCAGAGCCACTTCCTGCAGGCTGTCGATAATGATTCGTCCAACCCCGTAATCGATCGCCATCTCTAATTCTTCGATGGATTTGTTGTTGCCGTTCATTTCAATGTGCGCTGCGGGAAACTCAGCTTTGACAGCGGTATAAAGCTCGCCATCAGAAACGACATCCAACGAAAAGCCTTGTTTCTCAATGATTTTCAGCATCGCCAACGTCGAAAAGGCTTTGCTGGCAAAGGCTACCCGCACGTTGGCGTATTTTTCAACAAAATCTCGCTGCAACTCCTGGCATTTCTCTTCGATCATCGTTTGTGAAAAAACATAAAGTGGTGTGCCAAATTCTTGTGCCAGAGCGACCGTGTCACAGCCATCCCACATCAAGTGTCCGTTTTTTGCTTCAAAGTCCATTGTAAGCCCCCTTAATTAATGTTCATTTAATCCAGCGATCAAGTTGACATAGGTCTGAATCCCTAATAAGAGATTCACTTCATCAAATTTCATCTGTCCGCTATGCAGCGGATGCGTGTAGCCCTTTGCTTCATCACGAATGCCTAAAAAGAAAAACATTCCGGGAATTTCCTGCTGATACATCGAAAAATCCTCCGCGATCAAATAAGGCGGTGTCTCCACATAATAGTCCGCTGCGACTTTCTCCAGCGTCTCCACCATCTTTGGGTCATTGTCGACGACGCGATACATGTGGTTAAAGTCCACTACGGCTTCACACCCGTAGCCCTTCGCGATTTCACTAGCTAATAATGTTGTCCGTCGAACGACTTCATCGTAGACCCTGTCATCAAAAGCCCGCATCGTCCCGTGTAAAACAACTTCCTTCGCCACGATATTCATCGCTTCGCCGCCATGGATCGTCCCAAAGGTCAAAACCACGTTATCCAGCGGACCGATATTTCGCGCCAAAATACTGTTCAATCCAGAGATCACGCCGCCGGCAGCGACGATAGCATCTTCGCCTAGCTGCGGCTGTGCGCCATGGGTGCTGACCCCTTTGATCGTGATGGTGACTTCTGCATTCCGCGCCATCATCGGTCCAGGTCGGCAGGAAATTTTTCCAGCTGGCAGATCCGGAAATACGTGCAAGCCGACGATTTCCTCCACGCCAAGTTTTTGAAGAATCCCCGCTTTCATGATCAATTCTGCCCCGCCAGGTCCTTCTTCGGCTGGCTGGAACACAAAGACTAGTGTTCCTTGGATCGTTTCAGGATGCTTATGCAAATAGGCAATGAATCCTAGTAAAGTCGACATATGGCCGTCATGACCACAGGCGTGCATTTTTCCCGGAGTCTTGGATGCAAACGCATAGCCGGTCTGCTCCTCCACTGGCAACGCGTCGATATCCGAACGAAAGGCGATCGTTTTTCCCGGTTTGCTTCCTCTTAAGACGGCGATCGTTCCTGTTTCGATCACTTCATAGGTCTCTGTCACACCAAAAGCCGCCAGCTTTTCACGAATATAAGCAGCGGTGCGCGTCTCCTCTAGTCCCAATTCAGGGATTTGGTGCAGCTCACGGCGCATCGTCGTGACTAATTCTTCTAATTCTTTGACTTCCGTTTCGATCATCGTCTCACTCATTTCCATAAAAATTCTTAGAATAATGCTTATTTGATTAGAAATCCATTGATAGTTTCTCATATTATAGTACAGATTGTCTGATAGGTCATTCATTTGTTTTTAAAATCCTGAAACTAAATGAAAAAATTTCGTTTTCTTTCATTTACTCAAAAAAAAGCCAAAGGAACACGCAGCCTGTGTGCCTTTGACTTCTTTCAAGGTCTAAGTGTTTCTTCATTAGATAGGATGAGCGTAACCTTCCCTCCAACAGTGGTGTTTTCTACGATTACTTGCCCCTCGTGATAGTTGGCAATACGTTCAACGATGGCTAGTCCAATGCCGTAATTGCTGCCTGTTGTCCGGCTTTGATCCTCCTGCCAAAACATTTCCTTCCCATGTAAAAGGGCCTCTGGCGAGAATCCTGGACCATGATCTTCAATCACAAATCTTATGCTTTTTTCGTCGTGCACCATTTCTACCGTCACTTTTCCCGAATCGGTATATCGAATCGCATTTTCCAAAAGGTTTTCCAATGCGCGCATCAGCATGACAGGGGCCGCATTGATAGCAGTCCCTTGTGGCGAAGGCCCAATCGCCAATTCGATCCCTTTTTTCTTAGCCAGAGGTGTAAATGTCTGCCTCACTTCCTCTAAAATGGTCGTGACGGAAAGAGGACTCTTTTCCTCTTGAACCACATCAAAAGTTGAAACCTGTTGCAGCAAATCGAGGTATTGCTTGGTTTTTTTCCCTGAATCATAGATATGCTGGACAAGCTGCTGCTGTTCTTCGGCAAGTTCTTCTTCCATCAGCAGCTCGGCGTTGCCATTGATGATGGTCAGTGGTGTTTTAATATCATGAGTCAGCGCCGCGATCTCTTTTTTGCGCTGCTGCTCTGTCTGCCATTGTTGGACGAGGGAGTCTTTCAAGGCACCGCGCATTTCTTCCATTGAATGCAGCACTTCATTGAATTCCCGGATGCCCGAAGTGGTGCCGATCACAGAATCAAGGTCCTTTTGGGTGATTTGTTGGCTCGCCTGTTCCACCAGCAGCAATTTTTCCTTTAATTGCTTACTGACTTTTTTGGTAAACAGAAGAAAGAAAAGCAGCAGCGCGAGCACGATCGCAATCAGAAAGAAACTTTCAAAATTCGGGAACAGCTTTCTCAATGTCGGATTGGTAAACTGTGCTTTATAATTCCATGAAAATAACGCATAACTGCCATCAGCCAACGTCACATACGCTCCTGTAGAATAGCTGTCGGTCTTATCCTTGTACTGAGCAAGTGTTTTCTCTAAAGGCTCGCCTGCTAAAGAAGCCGCGTGCACCTTCCCTTCTTTGGTAAAATAAACATACTGATAAAATGACGGTGACAATTTAGCCGGAAAGACCTGATTCTCTTCAATCCGCTTCATCTCCTCTCGCGCATGGATCTCTCCTGCATTTGCCGGCGCGATCTTTTCCGTAGAAATCAAGACTTGAAAAAGAAGCAATGCCAACATCAAAACGACGACGACGCCTGAAAAAGCAGCTGCCAAGAGGCGTGTCACATACCCAGTCAGACTGATTGTTTTTATTTTCGCCATCGATACCCAATCCCCCAAACCGTTTCGATCGGGTCATTTGCTGAGTATTTCTTTAGCTTTCCCCGAATATTCTTGATGTGTTCAACGATCACGCTTTCATCAGAACGTCCATCAAAGCCAAATACAGCTTCGTACAATTGCCCCTTTGAAAATACTTGACCCGCAGACGTGATCAACTGGGCGGAGATCAAATATTCTGATTTTGTCAGCAACATCTCCTCGCTGCCATAATAAATTTTCTTGCTGGAAATATCTAAAGAAATTTCCCCAACGCGTATGCGATGCGTGTGTCCGCGAGATTCTCGGCGCAGGTGGGCAGATACGCGCCCACGCAACTCCGCTAGTGAGAAGGGCTTGCGGATGTAGTCATCTCCTCCGACTCCAAGTCCTTGCAACAAAGCCTTCTCTTCTGTTTTTGCTGTAACAAATAGAATCGGGCAATCTACAAGGTCGCGAATGCTTCGGCAGTAATCAAAGCCGTCCTGATCCGGCATCATGACATCTAACAGGATCAAATCCGCAAATGCGGCTTTTTCCGCCGTCACTTCTCGGGTGGTGGTGAATGTTTCTACCTGATGACCTTCTCGTGTCAATGCTGTTTTAATAAATGCCAAGATGCCCTCATCGTCATCAATAGCGAAAATCATTGCCATAACCTCACCCCTTTTCTTCAATCATACGTTGAAATCGCTCATCCAACAAGGGTCTTACTCCTCACTTGATCGCCCTTCCCATTTTTGAAACCAAAGGAATAACCCACCCAACATGAATACTGTCAGCAGAACCAGACAGACCCATGCCACGTGTACCGTACCAAAGCTCGCGGCTGCCGCTCCTCTCAAATACGCCGCTGCTAATGGAATCAAACGAACGCCCCACGCACACGGGAAGAAAAACCAGATCGTTTCTCCCAAACCGGTAAGCAACAGTGCGGACAACAGCAACTCGACGGCTGCAACCGCGAAATTGACGTTTCGACCAAAGGAAAGGCCCAGAAATAAATGGAAAAAGTAAAGAAACAAGGCACTGCACCAGACGATGCCCACTAGAAAAAGAATGAACAGACTGGATAACGCGTAGTCTTCGCGAAATTGAACGACCAGATGGTACCCGAAGCCCGCCAGCAGGCAAGCAAACAGACCGCTCACTAAAAGTATCCCAACCTTTGAAGTCAGCGCCCGCCAACGGGATACTGCACTTAATAAGAAGAAACTGTCTCCTGCTTCGCTTTCTTGATCAACAATAAGAGTGGTCATCCATGCCGCAAGAATCGGGTACACGAGACTTAGTACTTGAAAATAATTGATCAGGAGCAGCTGGGAGTGCGTGTTCGTCATCCATTGATACGCGGCGAAAACACCGATGCCCACTAACGGCAAGGCGACATGCAAAAGAAAAAAAGGCGTTTTCCTTATTTTTAGAATATCCCCCAGCAACACACGTCTAAATCGTTTCACGATAACGACCTCCCTTACTGAACCAGCGCGTCGAAAGAAAGCTGCTGGCGAGCAAGAACAGCAACGTGAGTATCAGGCCTGGTAAGACCACTCCTGCGTCATACAACGGACTTCCAGCTTCTAATGGCACGCCATTCGGATTGATATGAATGATTGGCGCCATCAGTCTTGGCGCGATCGCAAAGGGCACGTACCAAAAGGCGCCTCCCGCAATCGATTGACTGGAACAGAATATATTCAAAAAGAGAATGCTTAGAAATGTAACGACCGAATGAAACCGCGTAGCCAAATAAAGCCCTAAAGGAATTTGCCACGCCCACGTGACGGTTAAAACGATGCCCGCAGCGAGACCGCGCCAAAGTGGGTATTGCGATGGAAACAACAGACCCGAAAGCGTCGTCAAACCAAAAACGACCGCATTTGAAAAAGCCAAGTAAAGCAGCCCTGTCCAGATTTTTCCGTGCCACATTTTTGCTGGAGAAATAGGAAGTACGTTGCAATTATAAAAACCCAAGCGCTTATCCGCATCTACCAGATTTGTACAAACAAGTCCTACTACCATCGGCAGCAGCAACATGTACCACCAGTTATAGGCACCGATCTGCGTCAATTCTCCTCCCATTAAAAAAATAGCCATCCCGCTTACTAATAATGGGAACAAAATCAAGCTCTTTCTGCCAAAGCTGCGTTTGCCCTTTAGCATTTCCCCTCGAATGATCTTACTCATCCCAGCTCGCCCCTTCCGTCTGATTTTCCTTCGCCACCTTCATGAAGAGTGCTTCTAACGCCACACTATTTTCCGGCAGATCCCCTTGATACCCTAATTGACCGTTGGCGATGATTCCGATCGTATCCACAGTATGCTCGACCTCTGATAAAATGTGACTGGAAAGAATCACCGAGATTCCTTGGGCGGGAAACGATCGGATCAGTTCGCGAAAAGAGTGAATCCCTAAAGGATCTAAGCCATTCGTCGGCTCATCTAAGATCAATAATTTCGGTTCATTCAATAATGCTAGCGCCAATCCTAGCCGCTGCTTCATCCCCATAGAAAACTGACGGGCTTTTTTCTTACCAGTATTCTGTAGATCAACGATAGCCAAGACCTCGTCGATCCGCCTTTCAGACAACCCTAAAGTCGTGGTGCGTACTAATAGATTTTCGCGAGCTGTCAAATTTCCATACAACGGCGGCCGCTCGATCAAGGCGCCGATCTCTGACAAGTCTTTTCGCTGCCAAGGCTTATTCTGATAGAGAATTTCTCCTTCAGACGGTTGGATCAGTCCGGCGAGCATCTTTAATGTCGTTGATTTTCCGGCACCATTCGCACCAAGCAATCCGTAGACTTTATTTTTAGGGATCTTTAGTGATAAGTTGTTTACGGCCTTTTGACCGTGATAGGTTTTCGTTAACTGGTTCGTAGTAACAATCCATTCGTTCATGTTGGTTTCCTCCTCGTTCTACTTCCAGTATGAAAGAGAACTATAAGGAAATGATAAGGTTTTTAGATTTTTCAAAAACAAAAAACCTTCTATAGAAAGAAGACCGCGCTTCCTACACCAAATTTCTCTGACTATTCCTGATTAAAAATTCCATGAGATTTCCGTTGGCTTTCACTCATAATTGAGATATAATCCTACTATTAAAGATTTTTTACAAGATCTTTGAAAAAAACAATGAAGGAGTTGTTTCTCTTGAGAATATTTGAAGGATCTGGTGTCGCTTTAGTTACACCCATGAAAGCCGATGGTGCTGTTGATTACAAGAAGTTAGAGGAACTTGTTGAGTGGCAGATCAGCGAAGGTACCGATGCGATCATCGCTTGCGGAACGACTGGTGAAGCCTCCACATTAGCCAATGACGAACATATCGCTGTGATCGAGGCCGTCGTCAATAAGGTGAATGGACGCGTCCCGGTGATTGCAGGCACAGGTGTAAATGACACACAGCATGCCATCGAATTGTCAACAGGCGCTGAAAAAGTAGGTGCCGATGCCCTATTGATCGTGACTCCTTACTATAATAAAGCTTCAGATGAAGGTCTGTTTCTTCACTACCAAAAAATCGCAGAAAACGTGGAATTGCCGATTATTTTATATTCTGTGGCTTCACGTACCAATATGAATATTGCCCCGCAAATGGTCAAACGCTTAAGCGAGATCCCGAATGTGGTGGCGATCAAAGAAGCCAGCGGCAACATTTCGCAAATCGCAGAGATCGCTCAGATCATGCCCGAGGAGTTCGCGATCTATTCTGGAAACGACGATCAAGTCTTGCCGATCATGGCCTTAGGCGGCAGCGGCTCGATTTCAACGATCGCAAACATCGCGCCAAAACAGACCCATGAGCTGACAAAAGCAGCGTTGGAGGGAGATTTCTCTTTAGCAAAAGAATTACAGCTTGCTCAAATCCCGTTGATCCATGCGATCTTCTGCGAAGTGAACCCTATCCCGGTTAAAACAGCGGTTGGTCTTTTAGGGAAAATCGACGTACACTTCCGTCTTCCCTTGTCTCCAGCAAAAGCAGAGACCGTTGAAGGATTGAAAAAAGAAATGACTGCCTACGGGTTGGAGGTAGCAGAATGATCGACATCCTTTTAAGCGGTGCGAATGGACGCATGGGACAAGTCCTGCAAACGATGATCGCGGAACAACCTGAGATGCGGGTCGTAGCCGGCGTTGATCGCGAAGCCTTTGAAGCAGACTTTCCTACCTATCGCTCCATCGAAGACTGCCAGACAAACGCTGACGTCGTCATTGATTTCTCTCATTACTCTGCTGTTCCTGCTGTTCTGGAGTATTGCGGAGACAAAAAAATCCCAGTAGTCGTAGCAACGACCGGCTTGACTGACGAGATCCACGAACAGATCCAACGAACTGCCGAAGAAACGGCGGTCTTCTTCTCAGCAAATATGTCTCTGGGTATCAATCTTCTAGCAAAAGCGATCCGGGAGATCACGCCTGTTTTAGAAGAAGATTTTAATATCGAGATCGTGGAAAAGCACCACAATCAGAAAAAAGATTCACCCAGCGGGACCGCCCTTTTACTTGCGGATGCCGTTAATGATGCCGTTGAAGAAAAGAAAACATATATTTATGGGCGCCACGGAAATGATTTGGAGAACCCCTTATCTGAGTTGGGTATCCACGCGGTACGCGGCGGGACGATCCCCGGCGAGCATACTGTGATCTACGCGGGTCCAGACGAAGTCATCGAACTGAATCATTTGGCTTTGTCTCGCAATGTCTTCGCCAGCGGTGCCGTAAAAGCAGCTAAATACATCAGCAATAAAACGACCGGTTTATACGATATGGAAAAACTGATCGACGAAAAATAGAATGGAATTTTAATTAGATAAGTAGACAGGAGTAAATTTATGACTTTGACTGATCCTTATGAAATTGCAAAATACATTAAAAATGCCGAAAAAATGACCCCTGTCAAAGCCTACGTACAAGGCGATTTGACGGGCATCACCAAAAAAAAGGTACAGTTTTTCGGACAAGAAAAAACATGGATCTTGATTGGTGAAAGTCAAGCGGTACAAGAAGTATTGACGGAACAAAAACAACACATTAGCGAGGTCCACCTTGAAAATGACCGCCGCAACTCAGCGATCCCGATGCTGGATATCTCCTCCGTCAATGCTCGGATCGAACCCGGTGCCTTGATTCGCGACCGTGTAGCCATCGGTGACAAGGCGGTTATCATGATGGGCGCCATCATCAACATCGGTGCATCGATCGGCGACAGTACGATGATCGACATGGGTGCGATCTTAGGTGCTCGTGCGACGGTCGGAAACCACGCCCATATCGGTGCCGGCGCCGTCTTGGCTGGTGTTCTTGAGCCGCCTAGTGCCTCTCCTGTAGTTGTGGAAGACAATGTATTAGTAGGTGCCAATGCTGTCATCTTAGAAGGCGTCCACATTGGAAAAGACGCGGTCGTTGCCGCAGGTGCGATCGTGACAAAAGATGTCCCTGCTGGCGCAGTCGTTGCAGGAACGCCTGCACGAATCATTAAAATGAAGGACGAGATCGACCCGGGAAAAACAGAATTTCTCGAAGATTTACGTTAAAATGAGACCCGACGGAGAGAAATCTCCGTCTTTTTTTGCATTATTACTGCACTTCTTACGAAATATGCTATAATACTATCGGATTAGAACAACTCTTAAAAGAAAGCGACTGAATTATACTCGTGAATTTAAAAAGTATCAAAAAATCAATCAAGCTACGCAACAAACAAATCAGCAAAACCTTCGCTCAAGTAGAAGAAACACTTGCGGATCATATCCACAGCGACGTGAAGATTTATTTTGACAAAGTCAACACGCATCAAATCCATTTTGATGAAAAGACACCGGATGGCGAAACCCGCCATATCCAAAGTGGAGAGCAGGATCATTCCTTCAGAGAATTGGTGGAAGCTCACATTAAAAATCCGCAAACCAATACCTTGAATCAATTGACAAACAGTCTGTACAACCTGTGGTCAGAAAGCTTCAAAAAAGCGGCCCCTGCCAGCGCTGAGACAGACAAAGCGGCAGAACTTGCCCAAGACATCATGGCAGATGTTGCTAAAGCACCAGAAAGCAACGGCGTAACAGCAGAACAAGCAGAGGCATTGAACCAAGCCTTGAAAACAAAAACGAATTACTCTGCTGAATGGTCAGAAGCTGACAAAGAGATCGAAGTTTTCTACAACCCGCCAAAAAAAGACCGTCAATTATTAGCAACGGTCGCAGCGGATCAATCGGTCACTTATACTGATGCACTCTCAACAAAACGTGTCATGAAGAAAGAATTGCCTGACATGATCGCAGCCGTATTGGCCTAAGCAAAAATCCCACTATCCTTTCGAGATAGTGGGATTTTTTTAGTTGTCCAAGACTCCGTAGAAGAAAAGCTGGATGGATTTTTCCATGTTTTCCTTTTGTACGGCCTCTGGGGATTCTAAATTCGCCGAGATCAATATGAATAGCTGACGCACCGCAACCTCGGGTTCGACGGACGTACGAATTTTCGGTTCCTGATTGAACAGGTCGAGAAACGGGCGTTTATACGACTCCTGCCAAAAAGAAAAGAGCTGCTTCGCGATTTCGGGATTTAGCGTATGCTGGATGTCATGCATCATCATGAATAAGCTGAACGGGTGTCGCTCCTGCAAGTAAAAGACCATTGCCGTGACCCTCGCTTCAAAGCTCCCCGCTTTTTTCGATAGATCAGAAAGGTTCTTCCCTACTTCTGTTGATAAGCGTTTCATTACTTGAAAGTAGATCTCTTCTTTATTTTTAAAATGATAGTATATGTTTGGTTGGGTGATGTTTAGGATTTTTGCAATTTGCCGTGTGGAGGTGTCGTTGTACCCTTGTCTCATGAACAAATCTTCTGCAATATCCAAAATCTCTTCGTACATTGAATCGCCTCGCTCTTCTTTTGTACAGTTATTATACGCTATCCGGGTGTTCGTCGTCTTCAGAAAGTTCCTTTTCCTTCAGCATGCCGTCCTTCATTTCTAACACGCGGTCGCAAAATTTTACTAAGCGAGTGTCGTGAGTCACCATGATCGTCGCCTTCTTCTTTTCTTTCGTTTCCTTCGCTAAAATCTTAACGACTTCATAGGCTTTTTCAGAATCCAGACTGGCGGTAGGTTCATCCGCAAGAATGATCGTCGGATCGTGATACAAGGCGCGAGCGATCGCGACCCGCTGACGTTCCCCACCAGAAAGTTCTTCCGGGTATTTGTTCTCTAGACTCGCGATTCCCAGTTGGTCAAATAATTTCTCCGCAACTTGCGTGTTGTCGTTTTTGCTGACCTTATCCACCAGCTTCAATTGCTTTTTGACGGTCAGAAATGGCACTAGATTGGATGCCTGCAAAATAAAGCCGATTTCTTTGAACCGCAATTTTGCCCGATCCTTTTCCTTCTTCTTACTGAAGTCTTCGTCATTGATCAAGACTTCCCCCTCCGAAGGCGACTGCAGACCGCCGGCGATGGTCAAAAAGGTGCTCTTCCCCGAACCGGAGGGACCAATGATCGCGACGAATTCTCCCTTTTCCACGGAGAAATTCGTTTCCTTCAAGGCTTCGATCGTCGAATCGCCATCTTTAAATGTTTTCTCTACTTGTTTAAATTCAATTGCACTCATGGTTTCTCCCCCTTATCCGATTGCTTTCAATGGATCAATCTTCACGATCGTTCGAACGGAGAAGAACGCTCCGATCAACGCCACCAGAATCATCAATAGACTGATTCCGCCGAAAAACAGCATGTTCACTTGAAACGGCACCGCGTCTGGCAATACCAACGCTGTTCCTAGCGTCGCCGCCAAACCAACCACGACACCGACAGTCGCCAGCAAGAAGGTTTGAGCGATCACGGAATTTGAAATGTAGCGGCTTGAGATTCCTTGTGCCTTCATGACGCCGAAAATCTCCGCTTTTTGCATCGTTAATACATAAATGAAGATCCCGATCACGATCGCCGCGATGACTATCAAGAACCCAATCATAAATCCGAAGGTCAATACTTGTGCACTGTAGCCCGGCAGATCATTGATAAAACTGCTGATGCTGGTCTTGTCCAGATCATCAGGAACCGAATCGACCTTTCCACGCGTAATGATCGCGTTTATCCGAGTATTCTCATTCGTTCCCTGTGTCTCAAAACGAATTTCCTGATACGCGCCGATCGTCGTGTACAATACAGGTGCGACGTTGAATTTTGCGTTATCTGTAAAACCAACGATCGTCAATGTTTTGTCATTGCCGGCCATTTTGACCGTTTCACCGAGCTTCAGATCGTATTCATCCTTCAAGGAAATGTCCGCTACCGCTTCATCGTCAGTCGAGAACATCTTCCCGCTGCTCAGCTTCGGCGCAATAAATTGGTCCTTATCGATCCCAAAAAAGCTGACATCAATTTTTTCTCCGTTGTCGCCCTTTATGACACCCGCTGTCTGAGCAAGATACGCTTTCTCGTCCGCCTTCACGTCGTCAAAGGTTTTTAACGGGATCATAGACATGTTTAAATTGTTATTTGCTTCCTCTGTCAGCAGAATAGAATCTGCATCCCACTTGTCTACTGCCGTCCGATTGTCCTGCGCCAGCCCGTAAGCCAGTCCCGTCAAAAAGAACACCAAATAGGCAATCAGAAACATGACGCCCATCACTAAGGTGTAACGCAGCTTCGAATGTTTGATTTCATTGATTGCTAAAAACATAAAAAAGACCTCCACTTATCACTTGATAAAATTACCCTACCACGAGTTATTTTTTTAGGGAATTAATCTGCTTAGTGGAATTATTCCGGGAACGACAAAAAAGCAATCTAGTTGGTTATTTGATTGCTTCAACTGCATTCTCTTTTTTTACTAGTAAAATGGATTGGTCTATTTTTTATTGGGTAAATAATCCTATTCGTCTAACTCCCAATTCATTTATAGATTACCGACTTCGTTCATTTAAGTCGTCTGTTTACTTTTTTGGTAGTCGCTGGGAGCCATGCCTACTTCTGCCTTAAAAACCTTAGCAAAATAATTGCCATTCGCCATCCCAACAAGTTGAGCAATCTCATGGATCGTTCGTTGCCCGTCGATTAGAAAAGGCAACGAGCGCTTGACTCGATACTTTTTCAAATAAGCCATCGGTGAGAGCGCATAGGCTTTTTCGAACACACGAATCGCTTTGTATTTAGAGATACCAAACTGTTTTTCAATGTCCGCTAAACCAAGCTCCTGTTGATACTGTTGTTCCAAGTAGCCTTTTATTTCCTGAGCCAATGGATATTTTTCCATTCGCTTCGATAGCAATTCCTTTTTTATTGCTAAAACGAGTGCGTATGTTAGGTGGGTATTCTCAAAAAAAGCGACTTCAGATTTCTCCTGTAATTGTGTAACAGCCTCCGTGATTGTGTCTTGAAATGCCGCAGAACTATCATGGTGTGTCTGATTTGTTGGATAAAACCACTGGAGGATTTCTTTAGAAAATTCTAGGTATATAAACTGCCAGTCTTCTTTGCCATAATAGCGGCAATCACTAGGGATCTCTGCAAGAAAGAAACTGCCGATTTTTTGGAGACTTCGCTGAGTGTCTATCTCAAAATAGCCGGTTCCTTTCAAGGTATATTGCAGCACGATCATATTGTCTTTGCGGTTTTGATTGTCCAAAAAATACTGATCGCCGCCATGGCCTACTCCGATCCCCTTCAGATACGGCAAGCTGAAGGTATCCAAATAGTAATAACTTCGAGCGAAATAATGATGCAATTTTTTACCCCCTCACTTAAATTATTTCTTCTTGTTGTCAATACTCCAATTACGTATGCTTACATTATATAGGAGAAAGGAGTTTACTTCATGCCAATTTTATTTGATTCTGAAAAACAAATAGTTCATCTGTCTAACAAATTCATCAGTTATGTCATAGAGATCGTAAAAGACAAATATATTACCCATCGCTATTTAGGAAAATCACTTCCGTTTTATACTGGCAGTAATGCACTCCAAAAGATTGATCGTGGATTTGCGACAAATCCCGATAAAATGGATCGCACATTTTCACTGAACGCTTTACCGATGGAGACTAGCACACAAGGCACTGGGGATCATCGTGTCAGCAATTATCAGATTCGCAGAGAAAACGGCTCCAATGTGACGAACTTTTTTTATCATGGACACACGATCTCCAAGGGAAAACCTCGTTTAAAAGGCTTGCCTAGTTTACGCGGAGACAATACCGAAACGTTGGAAATCGCACTGATCGATGAGGTCCAAAATCTGGAAATGGTTCTTTCTTATACCCTTTATGAAGACTATCCTGTCATCACTCGCGATGTCCGCTTCACTAATCACGGGGAAGAAACCGTATATATTGAAAACGCAGGCTCGCTGATGCTCGACCTTCCACGAACTAACTACGATCTGGTTACACTGAATGGGTCGCATACAAACGAAGCCAATATCACTCGTCAGCCGCTCCATTCTGGTATTCAAAAAATCGAGAGTTCTCGTGGGACAAGCAGTCCTCAGCATCAACCCTTTCTAGCACTAGCAGATCCCACGACAAATGAGTTTCAAGGTGAGGTATTTGCTTTTCATTTGGTTTATAGCGGCAACTTTGCTGCACAAGTTGAGGTGGAACAATATGGATCGAGCCGCGTACAGTTAGGCATTCAGCCGGAAACATTTGAATGGTGCTTACCGCCTGACAAAATGTTTCAGACTCCCGAGGCAGTGCTCAACTACTCAACCAACGGCTTCAACGGAATGTCTCAGACCTTCCACGAAATTTATCAAGACCAGCTAATCCCCGTTTCTTGGCGAAAGAAAGAACGCCCTATCTTATTAAATACGTGGGAAGCAAATTATTTTGATATTCAAGAAGATGCCCTGCTCAAACAAGCTGATTTGGCGAAAGAGGCTGGCATTGAACTCTTTGTTTTGGATGACGGCTGGTTTGGACACCGAAACGATGATACTTCCTCTTTAGGAGATTGGTTTGACAATCGAGAAAAGCTTCCTCAAGGCGTGGCAGGTTTAGCAGAAAAAATCCAGGAAAAAGGATTGAAATTTGGTTTGTGGTTCGAGCCTGAGATGGTCTCTCAGAATAGCCGTCTATTTGAAGCGCATCCTGATTGGGTATTGCAAGTCCCTGATTACCCTTTAACAGAAGGACGCAGACAGTTTGTCTTGGACTTGAGCCAAACGGCCGTTCAACAGTATTTGATCGACGTTTTGACGACTTACTTAGCTACAGGCAAGATCGACTACATCAAATGGGATATGAACCGGCATTTGACCGAAGTCGGCAGTTCGGCCTATCCTGCGGAACAGCAAAAGGAAATCTCCCATCGTTACGTACTCGGACTCTATCACGTCCTTGAAACGATCACCAAACGCTTTCCTGAGTGTCTATTTGAAAATTGTTCCAGTGGCGGCGGCCGTTTCGATCCAGGAATTATGGCTTACATGCCTCAGACTTGGACCAGTGACAATACGGACGCTCTCTGTCGCAGCAACATTCAGTATGGCTACAGCTTTTTATACCCGCCGATCATGATGGGCGCGCACGTTTCGCCTGTCCCAAATCATCAGGTGGGTCGCACCACCTCCATGCATACGCGAGGATTGATCGCGATGAGCGGGAATTTCGGGTATGAGTTAGATATTACAAATTTGACTACTGACGAAAAAAAGGAAATGATTGCGCAAATCGACTTTTACAAGGCCCATCGCTCCTTGCTTCAATTCGGCAAGTTTTATCGTTTACAACCAGCGGATGCCTTCTTTGCTTCGGCTTGGTTGATCATAAATGAGACGGATGTATGGATTATTTATTTCAACGGATTGGCTCGTCCCGCCGTTCCTGCGACGTATCTAAAGACACACTACTTAGACGATCAGGCAATCTACAAAAACGAGGAGACCGGAGAAATCGTCTCTGGTGCCGAGCTGAATCATGCAGGTATTTTGATCCCGCGTATCAAAGAAGATTTTTCTACGCGAGCGTTTCATTGGAAAAAAGTGTAATTTAAAAGCATTTCCCGCGATCACGATTGCGGGAAATGCTTTTATTTGATTTGCCGAACAGCGTAAGCCTCGTAAGGAGACAATTGCTCCCACTGCTTAGAGTTTTCGGGATAGTTGTGAATCAACATTTCATGTTTCATTAGCTGCATTGGCAATTGATACTGTTGAATGACATCAGAAAAGTTCACAACGATCGTCAGGACTTCTTTTTCATCCATGCGTTGATAGGCTAGGACAAGCGGATTCTTCGTTTCCACCACTTGATACCCTCCGTTTACGATCACATTGACTTGTTTTCTCAATTGAATCAATTGTTTGTAGGTATAAAAAAGTGAATTCTTATCAGTAAGAGCGGCCTCAGCATTTACTTTTAAGTAATTTGGATGAACCGGCAGCCAAGGGGTTTCAGTAGAAAAGCCCGCATTTCGCTGCGTATCCCACTGCATAGGATGCCGGGCATTGTCACGCCCCTTCGCATTGATGGACTGAATCAATTCCTTAACTGGATAGCCCTGTTCGAGCCGTTCATTGTACATCCGAAGACTTTCAACATCGTCTACTTCTTGAATTTGTTGGATCGGATAATTGATCATTCCGATTTCTTCACCTTGATAAATATAAGGGGTGCCCTTCATGAAATGAAGATAGATAGCCAACATCTTCCCGCTGATCACTCGATAGTCGTCCGAATCATTTCCCCAGCGAGAAATGATTCTAGGCAAATCGTGGTTGTTCCAAAACAATGAATTCCAGCCTTTTTTATCAAGTTGTATTTGCCACTTTGAGAAGACAGCGTGCAGCTCTTGCGGATCTAATGCTTTTAGATCCCATTTTCTTTTTCCTGTTTGCTTGTCTAGATTGATGTGTTCAAATTGGAAGACCATCGACAATTCATCTCGCTCAGGACTTGAATACAATTCCGCGACTTCAGGGGTAGCTCCCCAGGTCTCCCCTACAGTCACCACATCATGATCTCCAAAGGTTTTACGATTCATCTCCTGCAGCAGCTCATGCAGCTTAGGACCGTTTTGGGTGATTTCTCGATCCGGTTCTTTCCCAATCAAATCGATCACATCTAAACGAAACCCGCCGATGCCTTTTGCCAGCCAAAAATTCATCATGTCCCAGATGGCCTGCTTCATTTTGGGATTTTCCCAATTTAGATCCGGTTGCTTTTTCGAATGCAAATGTAAATAGTATTCATCTAAGTGTGGAACATACGTCCATGCGGGACCGCCAAAATTGGATGTCAATCCATTCGGCACGCCTCCCGCAACTGGCTTTCGCCAGACATAAAAATCATGGTAAGGATTCTCTTTTCCTTTGAGTGCTTCTTGGAACCAATAATGTTCATCAGAGGTGTGGTTGACGACCAGATCCATAATAATTTTAATGCTTCGTTTATCGGCCTCTTCAATTAACCGATCCATATCCGCCATTGTCCCATACTCCGATCCAATCGCTTCATAATCACTGATGTCATAGCCGTTATCATCGTTCGGCGAGGCATAGACGGGACTCAGCCAAAGCGCGTCGATCCCTAAATAAGACAAATAATCTAAGCGCTTGATGATCCCAGTCAAATCCCCGATGCCATCGCCATTGCTGTCTTGAAAACTGCGAGGATAGATTTGATAAATAACTGCCTGTTTCCACCATTGGCTATTCATACGCTTTGCTCACCGCGAGGATGTCCTCTCCTTGAACAACATTCGCCTTATCCAAGGGACTTATTTCGCCATAAGCCGTCGAGTTTGTGACCAAAATCATGACGGTATCATCGTATCCGGCATTTTTAATGGCCTCTCTATCAAAGGTTCCCAGCAGTTCCCCTTTTTCCACACGCTCGCCCTTCTTCTTATTGGTCGAGAAGAATTTCCCTGCAAGATTCACGGTATCGATCCCGATATGAATAAGGATCTCCGCACCGCTATCCGCCTGAATCCCATACGCGTGCTTTGAATCGTACATAACAGTCAGTACGCCATCCGCTGGCGCAAAGAGCTGATTGCTTTCAGGAGCGATGGCGATTCCTTTACCCATCATCTCTGTTGAAAAAACCGGATCATTGACTTCTTTTAACGGAACGATCGTCCCAGAGACAACAGCCGCCAACACATCATCTTGAACCTCAGAAGAGCCATCTGGATTTTCATTTATGATGACCGCCTCTTGTGCATCCTCTGCTGCTGTTGCAGGAACAGCCATTTTCTTTTTCCCATAGACAAAGGTCAGCGCAAATCCTAGAACAAAGCTGATGACTACGCCGATCATAAAGAACGGAATCGATTTAGGTGCGATTGAAATAAATCCGATGACACTTGCCGGACCCATCGCTACAGACAATACATGAAAGATACCTAACGAGACACTAGCAACTCCTGAAGCGATCATGGCACAAACAAATGGGAATTTTAATTTTAAGTTGATCCCAAAAATTGCTGGTTCTGTGATCCCAAGCAAGGCAGAGATACTCGCAGAAGAGGCTAAACTTTTTTGCTTTTCATTTTTAGAAAGTACGAAGATCGCTAACGCTGCTGCACCTTGCGCAATATTTGCCATCGAAGCAACTGGGAAGATGAAAGAACCACCCGTTCGCGCGACATCTGCTAACAACGTCGTTTCTATCGCCGGGAAGCTTTGGTGAAGCCCTGTGATCACAATCGGTGAGTAGAACAACCCGAAGACCCCTAAGCCAACCGCTCCTGTTGTCTGGTACAACCACACTAAGCCATCTGTCAAACCATCAGAAACTGTACGCATCACAGGACCAACGAAAATGAAGGTTAAAAAACCGGTAATAATAATAGCTAGCATCGGTGTGAAGGTATAGTCGAATGCGGCGGATATTTTTTTATGAAAGAATTTTTCCAGTGTTGCTAAAATCCAAGAAACAGCTAGTACAGGCAACACCGAGCCTTGATAGCCCGCTTGCGCCACTTCCAGACCGAAAATATTCCAGTAAGGCATCGTTCCCTCAGAAATCGCATTGGCAACACCATACCCATTGATCAAATCCGGCATAACCATCGCCATTCCCATTGCCGCCCCTAGATAACCGTTTCCGCCAAAGCGTTTCGTCGCTGAGAATCCGACTAAAATAGGCAGAAAAGCAAAAGGTGCAGAAGAAAGCAGATTGATGATACTGGCAACGTCCTTGATATTAGGAAACATTTCAACAACGGACTGCGGACCGAACAAATTTGGCGAAGTCAAGACATTGTTGATTGCCATTAGTAAACCGCCGGCTACTAAAGCTGGGACGATCGGAACAAAGATATCTGACAAGACTTTGATAAAGGCCATTACCGGATTGACTTTTTTGCCCTCAGCCGCGACCGCTTTCAAATCTTCTGTCGACGCTTCCTTCACATTCGTCAATTTGACCAGTTCAGCATAGACCTTATTTACATCCCCCGGTCCGATGATGATTTGAAATTGCCCGTTGGCTTCAAAGGTTCCCTTTACGTCTTCATTATTGTCCAATGCGGCATGATCCACCTTGCTCGGATCCTTTAGTACGAGGCGTAACCTTGTGGCACAGTGAGCGGCGGCTTGAATATTCCCTTCCCCTACTGCTTTATTGACCTCTGCTGCTACTTTTTGATGATTCATGATCTATCCCCTTCCTATGTAATCGCTTTTTTCATTTTTATCATACCGCATATTTTTAAAATGTCAAACGTTTATCAAAAATATTTTTGTTCAGCAGGAGATATGATACTTAATCCTTTGATTATATGATATTAAACATTGACAAACGTTTGACAATAATAGGATTTTGCCGTATCTTGGTAATGAAAGAAGGCGTTTTCTGTATTCTTCGTTATCACACTTGGATTCATTGCTCCATACATAACTCCTCAACTCAAAATAGGATACTCACTTTTATCCTAATAGAAAGGAACAATAAAAAATGAATTTAATAGACAAATGGACCGCTGACCTGCGCTATTTACCTTATACTCAATGGAGTGACACCTATCAACATTTTTTACTCGATACGGTTCAAAACTCTCATTGGCGGCTGAACTATCATATCCAACCAGAAAGCGGACTGCTAAATGATCCAAACGGCTTTTCTTACTTCGATGGGAAATGGCAGCTCTTCTATCAATTTTATCCCATGGGACCTGTTCACGGAGTAAAATCTTGGGCCCACGTGTCATCAAAAAATTTGGTGGATTGGAAAACGGAGGGCATCGCACTCCTGCCTGATTCTGATTATGATCAGCACGGTGTCTATTCAGGGTCCGGTATCGTGGTCGATGACGAACTCGTATTGGCCTACACAGGAAATGTTCGGGATTCAAAGTGGGAACGGGCTTCCTATCAAATGTTGGCGCGTATGGACAAAGATGGAAAAATAATGAAAGAGAAAAAACCAATTATTCCTTCTCCACCTGAGGGCTATACCCATGAATTTCGCGATCCTCAGGTCTTTCATCACCAAGAAACCTATTGGCTTTTGATTGGTGCACAAACCGACGAACTGGAAGGCAAAGTACTGGTATATTCCGGCGAATCCTTAGAAACATTGACGTTTGACGGGCCTTTAGATTTTTCAGATCAGTCAATGGGATTTATGGTGGAATGTCCGAACTTAGTCTTTATTGATGACCACCCTGTTTTCTTATTCTGCCCTCAAGGCTTAGATAAAACGGTTATGGCTTATCAAAATATTTATCCGAATGCGTATATCGTGGCAGACGCATTGAGTCATGATGGGCTTTCACTGATCAATCCAAGTCCATTGGCTAATTTGGATGCGGGATTTGATGTCTACGCGACACAGGCCTTCAATGCGCCAGACGGTCGAGCCTTGTCCGTAAGTTGGATTGGTCTCCCTGAAGTAGCTTATCCAAGTGATTCAGAGGGCTGGGCACATTGCTTAAGTATCATCAAAGAATTGCACTTGCAAGACGGGCACTTATACCAAAAGCCTATCAAAGAAGTCGTTGAATTGAGGCAGGATCAGACTTCATTTGAGGGTACACTGGCTCAAACACCTACTACGATTGCAGCGCAAACAGACAACTGTTATGAATTGATGCTTGATCTTCCTGCGAATAGTCAGGGCAAATTACATCTTTATTCAGATCCGCAAAGAGATCACTCGTTAACGATCGACTTCGATACAAAAAATGGTATGATTACTTTAGACCGTTCACGCGTAAGCCATGTGTTCGCTCAAGAATACGGGACAACGAGAACCCTCGCGATCGAGAAGTATCGGTCGCTGTCCTTACAGATTTTCGTTGACCGCTCGGTTTGCGAGATTTTCGTAAATGATGGTCAGGCTGTTCTGACTGCACGAGTGTTTCCAACTGAAAATGAAAATGGCCTCTTTCTTGAAGGGCATTCCGGCCATTTTTCTGGAAATATCTGGCGTCTGCGTAAGATGATGAACGATTAAGGAGTAAGAAGATACGATGGCAATCAAATTGACAGATGTCGCAAAAAAAGCAGGCGTCTCTCCCACTACGGTTTCTCGAGTGATCAATAATTATGGCTCGCTCAGTCAAAAAACCATCGACAAAGTGCATGCCGCGATGAAAGAATTGAACTATCAACCCAACTCGCTCGCCCGCTCTTTGCAAGGAAAAAACACACAGTTGATCGGACTTATTTTCCCGACGGTGTCCAATCCTTTTTTTGGCGAACTCGTCGATAAATTGGAGGCCACACTTTTTGAACAAGGCTATAAAACGATCCTCTGCAATAGTGCCAACAACAAAGAAAAAGAACGCGCCTATATCAATATGCTCTCAGCAAATCGAGTGGATGGGATTATCGCTGGCGCACATAACTTAGGAATCAAAGAATACGATGACATCGGACTGCCCATTGTTTCTTTTGACCGTTTTTTATCGGAAAACATCCCGATTATTGGGAGTGACAATTTTCATGGCGGTTACTTAGCGACGGAAAATTTGTATCTGCGAGGCTGTAGAAAAATTGGGATTCTGACAGGGAGCTTGAAATCAGATTCCCCAACGAATGACCGCTTAAAGGGCTACGAGCAATTTTTGGCCAGCAAGCAGTTAGCGTCTCACATTTTTACTATTGATTCCAGAGCCAATTCTATGGCTCTTAAAACGTTAGAAATCAAGCGGATTTTAGAAAATGGAGAGTTGGACAGCCTGTTTTGTACGGATGATCTAACCGCGATTTTAGTTTACAATATCTGCCAAGAGATGAAGATTTCAATTCCAGAAGATTTAAAGCTGATTGGTTATGATGGAACGAAATTTGTTCAAAATTATTTCCCTCAATTATCAACGATCGCTCAACCAATTTCTGATTTTGCGGATTTATTAGTGGATCTTTTGATCCAACGCATCACCCTCCCAGAAAAAAAATTAGAACAATACTATGCACTGCCGATAAAACTTATCCAAGGAAAAACAACGTAACCTTCGCGGCAAGTAAAAAAACGTACTTCCCTCAATCGGGAAGTACGTTTTTATTCGTTAAACGGTTGTTGTTTCATACACCGCATCGCTGACTGATTTCGCTACTACTTTTGCGACGCCTTCTTGAAATGGATCAGGAATGATGTTGGTCGTCGTCAATTCATCTTCAGGGATCAAGCTGGCGATCCCCTTCGCCGCTGCAATCTGCATCTCAACAGTGATTTTTCTTGCTCTGGCATCCAGCGCGCCGCGGAAGATACCTGGAAAGGCCAGTACATTATTGATTTGATTTGGAAAATCACTGCGTCCTGTTCCTACGATATAAGCCCCTGCTTCCAATGCTTCATCAGGGAAGATTTCCGGTGTCGGATTTGCCATCGCGAAGATCACTGGTTTTTCTGCCATCGCCTTGATCCATTCTGGTTTTAACACGCCAGGCGCTGACACGCCGACAAAAACATCTGCGTCCACTAAGGCATCCTGCAAGGTTCCAGAGGCATGGGCTGGGTTCGTGACTTTGGCGATTTCCGCATGGTGCTCTGGCAATTCTGCCGCATCATCTGCGTTTAGTATGCCGTGCTTGTCTACCACAGTTACATTTTTTGCGCCTGCTGCTAAGAATTTTCTCGTCACAGAGAGTCCTGCAGAACCGCCGCCATTGACAACGATTTTTACTTCCTCGATCGTTTTTCCAATCAATTTTAAACTATTGAATAACGCAGATAAGACAACGATCGCTGTCCCATGCTGGTCGTCATGAAAAATCGGAATGTCACATTCTTCAATCAAACGCTGTTCGATCTCAAAACAGCGCGGCGCACTGATATCTTCTAAATTCACCCCGCCAAACGTCGGTGCCAGCGCTTTGACGATCTGGATGATCTCCTCGGTATCTTGAGTGTCCAAGACCAAGGGGATCGAATCTACTCCAGCAAATCGTTTAAATAACGCTGCCTTTCCCTCCATGACTGGCATTGCTGCCTCAGGCCCGATATTGCCTAAACCCAAAACTGCTGAACCATCGCTGATCACAGCAACCGTGTTTTTTTTCGTTGTCAATTCGTACGCCAATTTTTTGTCTTCCGCAATAGCCGAAGAAACTGCCGCCACACCTGGTGTATATGCAATACTCAAATCCTCACGATCATTGATCGTAACCTTCGATACAACTTCCAATTTACCGCCGTTTTGTTTTGCTTGTTCTAATGCCAACTCTTTTACATCTTTCGTCATGTTGATTGCTCCTTTTTCATTTTAATAGATCTATTTTTTCTATCCAGAAAAATAACTTTGATTTTCAGGCCGTATGTCATTCCTCTATACTTTTCTGCCCTTGTTCTGGTTGATGTCTTTGTTCCCACAACGCTAATGATCCTGCGAAAAAAGGAACTGAAATCCTTCTTCAGTTTAATGTATTTATTTTTTCTATCCAGAAAAATAACTTTGATTTTCAGGCCGTATGTCATTCCTCTATACTTTTTGGCCTTGTTCGGGTTGTTGTCTTTGTTCCCAGAACGCTAATAATCCTGCGAAAAGAGGAACTGAAATCCTTCTTCAGTTTAATATTACTGTGTTTATTTTTCGAGCTTTCTTAAAAGATCATTCGTAAGACACCGGTCATCACGATCACGGTGATGGCTCCGCCTAGGCGTGTCGCTACTTGCGCAAATGGCATCAGGTTCATACGATCCGCAGTACTTAAAATCGCCACGTCACCGGTTCCCCCCATGCCGCTTTGGCAGGCAGAGATAATCGCTGCTTCGACAGGATTCATGTTCATAAAGCGTGAAATGAAGAAGCCGGTCACGATGATCGTGAAGACAACACTGATCACCACGATGAAATATTGCCAGCTAAGCGTGCCGATCACATCTTTCAATGGGATATACAGCAGGCCCAATCCAGCCATTAATGGAAACGTGAAATTTCCAGAAATAAATTTGTACAATTGTTTTGAGCCGCGTTGAGTTTCTTTTGGCACAACGTTCAAATATTTCAACAAAGAGGCCAATACGATCATCAATACAGGTCCAGGAAATCCGGTAAAATGCTGCAGCAAGCCGCCGGCGATAAACAAGGTACACGCCGTCAATACGCCAGCCCCCATTAATTTGACATCGATCGGTGAATTGTCTTCTTTTAATGCATCCGCCATATCATCAGTGTCGCCAACTTTGACTAGCTGTCCTTGACCAGAAAATTCTGGACGTTTTTCGCCAAAACGCGACAGCAGCGCGGAACACATGATCGCGAAGAAATTACCAATGATCGTTGCCGGGATCAATTGCGCCACTAATTGCTCACTTCCGACTCCAGTGATTGCGCTGTATCCGATCGATAACGGCAAGATGCCTTCCCCGATTCCTCCGGCAAGAACGGGTGTAACGATATAGAACAAAGCGTGCTGCCAATCAAACCCAACTAGCACTCCCACAAGTGTACCAACACCCATCGCAAAGATCATCCCTACCATCATAGGTACGATCATTCGCATCAAGCCCTGTACCAGCATCTTGCGGTTCATTCCCAAAATACTTCCGCAAACAAGACAAGCAATGTAGAAATACAAAAAGTTGGCTTCCTTCATTAAGATGTTCGCAGAAGCTAATACGTTTTGGTTGACCAAATTGAAAAATACCAAGATCGACGGAACTAAAAGAGATAAAATTGCCGGTCCACCAAAGTTTTTGACAAAGGGCAGATTTCCACCGATCGTCCCTAATAACCATCCCATTGTTAAAATGACTGCGAAGCCCCCCAGCATATTTACCGGCAGCTGCTGCGCCATCCCCGTCACGAAGATCACTGCTGAAAGCACGACGTATACCGGCAGCGGGACAGACCCTACTTTAACGTCCATCCACTTTTCGAGAAAAGAGTGCGCCTTCTCGCTCGACTTCGGATGGGTCAGATTCACACTGGGCTTTTGAACATTTTTTTCCATGATTGTTTCTCCTCCTCATTTGTTTCCGCTTTCAGCATAATCGGTTTTCAACGCCTTCGATAGATTATTCAACTTATTTAAGTAACTCAATTAATTTAAGCGAACGACGAAAGAACTCCCATGCTATACTTATTTCGGAGGAACAAACAATGAAAAAAGGACTACGCCTGTGGGCTTTGCTATCCATTATTTTTATCGCCACGCTCCTAGTGACCAACACCGTACTTTATAGTGTGATTTTATACCAGGACGCGAAGATCGTTCAAAAAAGAGAAGAAGAACTGCTGCTGTCTGTCGGCAAGCAATTGGCTTTAGAAGCTTCTGTTCGGCAAACATTACAGAAGAATGCCTTTTCCGAAAAAACGGAGGCCTACACTTTAGAGGTCGCCAAGATCCATCAGATGGACTTTATCGTACTGATGGATATGAAGGGGATTCGATTGACCCACCCAGATGAAACGAAGATCGGCAAACATTTTGAAGGCGGGGATGAAGCAAAGGCGCTTCATGGAAAATCCCACGTCTCGATAAGTGAAGGCACCTTAGGCAGATCGTTGCGAGGCTTTGTGCCTGTTTTTGAGAAGGATCAACAGATCGGCGTGATTGCTCTGGGGATCAAACTCGATTCCTTGACTCAATTAGTCGAAAATTCACGCCAGCAATACACGATCGCACTGCTGGTCAGCATCGGCGTCGGATTGATCGTTGCATCGATCGTCGCGTATTACTTGAAGAAGCAACTGCTGAATTTGGAGCCAAAAGAAATCTCCCGTCTGCTAACGGAACGAAATGCGATGCTCGATGAGACCAAAGACGTGGTGGTCGTCATCGATACCGACGATACCATCAATTTAGCAAATATCGCTGCTAACGAGATGTATCATAAATTGAGCGGGTCGGCGGATTCCTTGACGGGCAAGACGATTGATCAGCTTCTATTGGATAAAGAACAAATCGACTTCAACCGCTCCGTACAGCAGCTCTATCGCCAAAACGGGCAGGATTATCTGTTTTCAGTCGCTCCGATCTCTGTTCATAAAAAGCGGGTCGGTTCGATCCTCTTCTTGCGAAACGCGACGGAATCGTTATTTGTAACGGACCAATTGGCGAATACGACAGCTTACGCTTCCGCCCTGCAAAGCCAGTCTCATGAGTTTATGAATAAGCTCCATGTCATTTACGGCTTAGTGGATTTGGAAAGCTATGACGAACTGAAGATTTATTTGAACGACATTTTGAAGCCTGAGAAGGAATTTTCTCATCGTCTTTCCCTTCTGGTAAGAAATCCAGTAATTGCCGGTTTCTTCATTGGAGAACGGGAAAAATTTGCGGAACGAAAGACCCAGCTCTTAATTGAAATCTCGCCGGAAATCCCGAATACCGCAAACCAGGAGCAAACGACACATTTGATCAACGTCTATCGCTACATCCATCACGCGCTCCTGCTGCGTCATTTACCTGACGAGATCATCATGGCGATCGATTATCGTGAACAACGTCTGAAAACCTGTTATCATATTCAATTGAAAGAAGCCGATGTACGGACCCTCGAGTCTGTCTTCACCGAGAATTATTTCTCGCAGCTCATTGAAGACGCGCAAGGAACATTTCAACTGGTGACAAACGAACAAACCCTTTCCATTTGCTTAGAAACGACGTATCAAGAATAAGGAGAATCGACATGAACGTGCTGATTATCGAAGACGATCCGATGGTGGAATTCATCCATCGCAGCTATTTAGAAAAAATGGGGCTCTTTCAAGCCCTCTACTCCGCCGCAACAGTCGAAGATGCAGAGAATTTGTTAGCAGAAAAAACAATCGCGCTGATCTTACTAGATATTCATTTAAAGGATGGTAACGGGTTGGACATCTTGAGAAAACTGCGGATGAACCAAACGAACCATGAAGTCATTTTGATCACCGCAGCCAACGAAGCGCCCAGCGTCAAGGAAGGATTGCACCTTGGCGTTATCGACTATTTGATCAAACCCTTCACGTTTGAACGATTTAAAAAAAGTATCGCCTTGTTCCAAGAAAAAAAGCAGCGCCTCGAGGGCATCGAGGTCGATCAAGCGACCCTTGACTCACTCTTCAAACAAGCAGCACCCGCCCCTTCCGATGACTTGGAAAAAGGCTTGTCTGTAGATACGCTGACTCATATTTTGACGGTCATTCATGACATCCATCAGCCCTTTACGATCCAGGAGTTAGCGGATCAATGCGGCCTGTCCCACGTGTCAGTACGAAAATACATCAGTCATTTGGAACAAACGAAACAATTAAAAGCAGAGACTGTTTACACCAAGGTTGGTCGTCCCTATAAGGCTTTTCGATGTTTGTAAATGGAAACGACTCCCCCTTAATTGACCTAGCCAGCCACCTGCTTTAGCATGAGTTTCGTTTAATTTTCTCATAAGAGCCTTCTTTTCGGGAAAAAGTCGGTCTCACAAAATACGTATGCGATAAGATTAAGAAACAGCCTACAGACGATTATACAAAAAGACCCTACCGCTCCATACGTAAGCGGCAAGGTCTTTCAACTATTACTAAATCCTCCCCGGAATGACAGAGTGAACTGTCATCGCCGAAGCTCTTCAATTTCTCCATGCTCTCTTTACAGGTTCGTAGCGAAGTAGAATGATCAAAATGCAATAGCACGCTCTCTTCACAAAGTATGTCCCCCATAAAAAATCACTTCGCTTTCGTCAATCTATCCGAACTGATCGTCCCCAATCAAGCCCTTTTCTAAGCAATAATGGTAGATGCCTTCTTCGGCCACATGACCGATGACTTCATCCGCGATTTCTTTCAAATCTTCAGACGCATTGTCCATGGCCAAGCCCCAGCCAACGGCTTCAAGCATCTCAATGTCATTATTCCCATCGCCGAATGCAATCGCTTGATCTCTATCAAAGCCATAATAATCCAGCATTTGTTTGATCCCAGTACCCTTACCGCTGCTAGTTGGGATGATATCCACCGCACGATCCCACCAAGCCGTAATCTTTGAAGCCGTCGTATGCTTCATTACTTCCGCATACTCTTCTTTGCGAGCGCCTAGCATTAATTGAAAGATTTCTTCCTTCTGTATCGTCGCATCAAAGTCCTCTGATACAATTACCGGTTGATGAGCGAATGCAAAATAATCAATTAAATCCACATCTTCGCCATTCGTAATGGTTTTATCACTCGTAGCGATCGCTACCGGACGATTCAGCGCCTTCGCATTTTCAACAACCTGCCCCACATCCTTTTGCGGAATCGGATTTTTATAAATACTCTCTTTTTGGTTAAAACAATAAGACCCGTTAAAGGTCAAAAAAGCATCAAAAGTCAGATTTTCAAACTGAGGCAGCGCGATTGGGCTCCTCCCCGTCGCAATGCAAAGAACAATATTCTGTTCTTTAAGCGCTCTCAAAGTTGCCAGCATCTTTTCTGAAATTTGTTTTTTCTCCATATCAATCAATGTACCATCCACATCAAAAAAAAATAATCTTTACATCCTTCATCCTGTTCCACCTTCTCTTACATACTATTTGCCAAGCATAAACTTTTACTAAATTCTGTTTACTCTACGTTCGGTCTTCACTTCTAACCATTTTCCCATAGATAATCGGTCTTTTCTGCTAAAAAAGCACATTTATTACCAATCCTTAATTTCTGTGATTTCGATACAACTTTCGGAATTCTGAGTTCTAAAAAGCGACGTAAAAAAGCCATAAATCGGACTCTTCCATCCAAATTTACGGCTTATTCATAAAGTGCATCTCTTCCCCATATTATTCAGTGCTGTTGTGTTCTAGAAAAGAGCCTTATTCACAACTTGTCATTTTATTGAAGATGAACTTTACATCAATCATTTGAATTAAGAGAAATGATATTTTCACTTTCTGGATCAAAGAAATGACTCTTACTGACATTAAATGCTAATTCCACAATCGCTCCTGGCTGGTGGAAATCACGTGCATCTACCCGTGAAATGAACTCCGTCTCACCCGTTTTCGTATACAACATCGTCTCTGCTCCCAACAATTCTGAAACAACAACATTCGCCTTCACTGTGGAATCTGGTGCCGCATCAATAGCGATTGGCTCAGTGTGAATGTCTTCTGGACGAATACCAAAAATTACATTTTTCCCTTCATAGCCTTTTTCAATTAGCATCTTATTTTTTCCTTCAGGAACACGTAGGCGCAATCCTTTTCCGTCGGTAATATAGCCATTGGATATGGTGACAGGGAAGAAATTCATCGCTGGGGACCCGATAAAGCCTGCAACAAATTTGTTTTTCGGTGTATTGTACACTTCCTGCGGTGTGCCAATCTGTTGGATGAATCCGTCTTTCATGATCACGATGCGATCTGCCATTGTCATTGCTTCTGTTTGGTCATGAGTGACATAGATCGTTGTCGTTTTTAACCGACGATGCAGTTTGGCAATCTCTGCCCGCATAGCCACCCGAAGTTTTGCATCCAAATTAGATAATGGCTCATCCATCAAGAAAACTCTCGCATCACGAACGATCGCCCTTCCTAATGCAACTCGCTGACGTTGTCCGCCTGAAAGTCCAGAGGGTTTACTTTGCAGGTACTCCGTCAAACCCAGTATTTCAGCCGCGTTTTCAACTCGTTCTTTGATTTCAGCTTTTTCAAATTTCCGCAGCTTCAAGCCAAAAGCCATGTTATCAAAAACTGTCATATGTGGGTACAATGCATAATTCTGGAACACCATTGCAATATCGCGATCTTTTGGTGCCACATCATTCATTAAGGTCCCACCGATCTTAAATTCCCCTTCGGAAATATCTTCCAGTCCTGCGACCATACGTAACGTAGTTGATTTCCCACAACCAGAAGGCCCGACAAAAACAATAAACTCACGGTCTTTAATCTGTAGGTTAAAGTCTGTAACAGTGTAATTCTCGTTGCTTTCGTATTTTTTGTAAATGTGATTTAACTCTAATTCGACCATTTTCCATCTCCCGTTTCTTTTTACCTATCCTCTGGATTCTACTGGACTTCTTTCCCGTCAGCTTGTTTAGCTTGCTGATTTATTTCCTGCAGAATGTTCTCGACAAATTGACTTTTCTCATGAAAATAAGCCATTAGGTCGTCAAAATGTTTCGCAGCTAATGCTTTTTTCAACTGCGCATACTCTGTCATTGCCGCTGGATGTGTTCTTAAATAATCCCGAAACTTCGTATGATAACGATGTGGCGGACTATCCTGCGTGCAGACATATAATTGGTAAGTCATAAATTCATCTTGATACGGCCGCTCAAAAACTTCTCTTCCTTCAACGCCCTGATCGCCAACATGCACATAATCAAGGCGTTCCACCAAGCGTTTTTTCACCTCTGGAAAATCTTTCATGGAAGAAATGACGATATCAATATCCAAAATAGGTTTACCAGCTAAGCCGGGAACCGATGTGCTGCCGACATGTTCAATTTTTAGAATCCGATCAACCAATTCTTCGTTCAACATTTTTTGGATAGCTGTAAACTGCTGCGGCCACGCAGGATCGTACTCGACCATCTGAACTTGTTTTTCCTCTGTCATTTTTTCTCTCCTAGATTGTACGTCCTACATCAATTGAACAATCTTTTCAGCTAAAGAGTTCTCTTTTGAGCATTGCCTCCCAAAATGATCCGTGTAGAATCCATGCGGATCAACCTTCCTAATTACTAAAACTATCCAAAGTCATCAAATGGTACAAACCATTGATCTTTGCTAATTCTTCCAAGTCACATTTTGGCTCACGATCATAGGTCAGCAAACCATTGATTTCTTGTTCCACATCGCTCAACTGAGTATAGCAATAGCCCCAAAGACCTTCTGAAGCAAAAACAGCTTCCATCACCCGGCGATAGTCTCTTAAAAATTCTTCCCCATTCTCCACGGAGGTATACCCCCAACCAGGTTGACCAGAGACATCAAAGCCAATGCCGCCAAATTCCGTTAATAAAATCGGCTGTTTTTGGTAAGAAAAGCCGTTAGCAAAAATCGGCCATGGCGTTGAACGTCTAGTGATCAATTTTTCAACCGTGGACAAACTGTCTTTGAAATAGAGGTACTTTTCTTTTTCCTCTTCTTCCCCATGCGCATAATTGTGGATCGCGACAATGTCTGTATCTGTCAATGCCCAACCATCATTAGAAATCACCAATCGTGTAGGGTCCAACGATTTGATATAATGATACATCGTTTGTGTATAGTGCTGTTGTTGGCGATCGAAGGAAATGTTTGGTACTCCCCAACTTTCATTGACCGGCACCCAAGTAACGATTGATGGATGATTGTAATCACGGCGAATAATATCTGACCATTCTCTTACTAACCTTTCGGCGGAATCATGGGTATAGACAGTTGGTGCGGCACATTCTCCCCAAACAATAAAACCAAGCTTATCCGCCCAATAAAGAAAACGAGGATCTTCTACTTTTTGGTGTTTACGACAGCCGTTGAATCCCATTTCTTTCGCCAACTCAATGTCTTTGACAAAATCTGCATCAGTCGGTGCTGTCAATAAGCCGCTCGGCCAATACCCTTGATCCAACACCAGTTTTTGATAGTACGGCTTATTGTTTAGAAATACCATGCCGTCCTCTGCATGAATCTTACGTAAGCCAAAATAACTGGAAACTTCATCCATGGTTTGACCTTCCGCAACTAAGCGAAACTTCACATCAAATAAATTGGGGGTTTCCGGTGTCCAGGTCCATCCTTCATTATGATAATTAGTACGGAAAATATGATTTTGAATGAGTTCCACGTCAAAAACAGTTCTTGTTGATACAACATCCAAATTTCCTGATGCGATCGGTATTTCACCATAGCTAATCTCATAATTTAACGATGCTTTCGACTGCACGGATGGGAGCTCCACATCAAAGGAGACTTTTCCTTCGTCAAATAACGGCGTGATTCGAATGTCTTTGATATAATTCTGTGGAACGATTTCCAACCAAACCGTTTGCCAAATCCCAGTAGAGTTCGTATACCAAATCCCCCGAGATTCATCCTCCCAAAATTGCTTTCCTCGCGGGATCGTTTCATCATAGTGGCTGTCATACGCCCGCACACTGATTTCTTGCTTTGCATTCGTATTCAAATTTTCCGAAATATCGATTGAAAAACTAGTATTTCCACCAATATGGTGACACACAAGTTGCCCGTTGATATATACCTCAGCTTCATAATCCACCGCGCCAAAATGAAGAAGTACACGTTCTTCCTTTGCAGGGTGAACCTCAAAAGAGCGCTTATACCAAACAATGTCATGGGGCGTTCGATCGTTGATTCCACTCAATTCAGATTGGTAAACAAAGGGGACATTGATCGTACTGTCCAGTTGCTTATCAGCGAACCAACGCTCCTTCTTTCCTCGATTCTCATCATCAAAGGCGAATTGCCATTCGCCATTTAAATTCATCCAGAACTCTCTGACAAACTGTGGACGCGGGTATTCATTTCTATTCATTTTCTACTCCTGACCTGCTTAATCAGCCTGACTGCTTAAGCGAATACTTTTATTTTTTGCTAGCAGGATTACTGCTGCCGACATTCCTAACACTAAACTAATGACATCTAAGATCATGTAAGAAAACAGCGCTTGAATCAATAAAACAACGCCGATCGCTCTAATGACTTGATCGTCTTTAATGTATTTTTGACTAGCGATCAAATTGAACAAGCCTAAACCGATCAATAATGTGCCAAAGCCACAGATAAACAAAAAGGCATTCCCGAAAAGCGCATTCATTCCATGATACTGTGTGCTAAAATTACTGGTATTGTGATGAAAAAAAAACTCTTGATAAATGCCATAAAACACGATCGTAATAAGCCCGTCGATGACTTGCCAAATCCCCATAATTTTGATTAACATTCGTTCTTTTTTTCGACTCATCTGCTTTATCCTTTCACACCTGCTGAAAGTGACATTGATTGCAGGAAGTATTTTTGTGCAAAAAGATATAAGATGAAGGTCGGAATGATCGCGATCAAGGCCCCGGCCATCAACAAACCCGGTTTAACATCGTACATTCCTTGCAACAGTTGCAACCCAGCCGTTATTGGCATGCGTTCAACATCATTAAACACAATCGATGGCCACAAAAAGTCGTTCCAAGAACCTGTAAAAGAAAACAATGCAACGACTAATAGAACTGGCTTCACCAATGGCAGAATAATTTTTGTAAAAATGGTAAATTCACCTGCACCGTCAATTTGTGCTGCTTCGTCAAAATCCTTTGGTATGTTGTCCATAAATTGTCTCACTAAGAAGATATTGAAAACGCCCGCCGCGGCCGGTACGATCATTGCCATTGGAGTATTCACCCATCCGAAAATATCAACGATTTTATAGAGGGGGATCAAATTTACTACCGATGGAAACATCATCGTCACCAATAAAAAGGTGAACAACAAGTTTTTCCCTTTGAAATTCAAGCGACTGTAGGCAAAGGCTGAAAAAGAAACAACAAACAGCACCAAAATCGTATGAACTACGGCAATAAACATCGAGTTCAAAAACCATCTTAATAACGGAGCACTTGTATTGTTGACCAATAAGTTGGAGTAATTACTCATCACCCATTCTGCGGGCAAAATCTTAAAGCCGCTAGTCATGATTTCTCCATGAGACTTAAAGGATGTGAAAAAGCCGTAAAGTAATGGCAGCATCCAGATGATTGCCATGACAAATAAAAATAGAAACGCTACGATTTTTGTCACTGGTTTTTTCTTCATTCTATTTCCCTCCTAATCCTTATTTCTCAGCAAAACGAATTGCACAGCGGAAACAACCATGATACACAGTCCTAAAATGACCGCTAACGCTGAAGACATCCCAGCAATCGACTGACCAGAACCAAAAGCATTCTGCTGAATATACATTAAAAGCACCCGCGTTGAATCATTCGGACCACCTTTAGTCACCATCAACGGCTGGCCATAAACATTAAACTGAGAAATCGTCGTCATGACAACGGTATACAAAATCTGGCCTTTAATCGCAGGCAATGTAATCTTGAAAAATTTCTGTACAGAAGTGGCGCCATCAATGTCCGCTGCTTCATAGAAATCTTTTGAAATTCCGTTTAGTGCCGCTTGATAAATGATCATGTTTCCACCGATCACCCACCAAACCGTCACCACGACTAAAGTAGTCCAAGCATAAGGTTGAATCCCTACCCAAGGGATATCCGTTCCCAGCAAGTGATTGATCGGTCCGAAGCTGACATTGAACATCATCGTCCAAAGAATGGCTACTGCAGAGATCGCGAATAAGGACGGTAAATAGAATAAGGACTGAAACACTTTCCAAAATTTCGGTTTCGCGTTCAATGCAGCCGCCAACAATAATGGAACGATAATACAAAATGGCACAGTGAAGATCACGAATAGTACGGTGTTCTTAAGACCAATCCGCAATTGCTCATAAAAAATCGAGTCTTGATTAAAGAGTATTTCTTGATAATTAGACAACCCTACAAACTCCGGTGTCCCAACAAGATCCCAATCAGTAAAAGAAACAATTACCCCAAAAACTGAAGGAATCAAGAAAAAGATAAAGAAAATAATTAAATGCGGTGCTAGGAACAGCCAAGGTTTCATCGCAATCTTTATCGGCTTTTTGGTCTTAACATTTTCGGCTGTTGACATCATATTGTTTTCATCCTTTCATCACTAAGAAAGAAAAAGCGTGATCGCAGTGAAAAACCGTTCTTACTTTGATCACGACTTTTTTCCTATTTATTCGTTTTGTCCTTGGCAACTTTTTCCTTCACTTCTTTTTCCATTCCAGAAGTAAAATCTTTGACTGATTTTTTGCCGAAAACTGCATCAAAACCATTTGTTTCCAAGTAATCGGACACATAACCAAAATATTTATAATCGAAGATGGTCAGTGTTTCTCTTTCTTTTGGATCATTGATGTAAAGGGATTGAGGCATTTTTTGATACTCTTCGTTTTCTAAAATGTCTAAGGACGCAGGGTTTTGTCCAGCTTTTGCCCATTCCAATGAATTGGTACGCACCCATTCAATGAAATCTAGGATTCCTTTCGTCTTTTCATCTGTCCGATCGTCATTTTTAAACATCACGAACTGATGAGAAGACGACCAGTTGACTGCCTTGCTCAAATCGTCTGACAATTGCGGTGAATTGGTAAATCCCCACTCAAATTCTGCTTCATTCACTGTATTTTGCGCCCAGATTCCTTCAGGTAGAAAAATCGCTTTACCCGACACAAAAATTTGCGCTGCATCTTCCCCATCTTTATTTGTATAGCCTGCCTCAGAAAGGTCGTGCCACATACCGATTGCCTCTCTTGCTGGAGGTGTATCCAATGTCGGATCAATCCCATTCTCAGATAATTGACCACCATTTTGTTTAAGCAATGACATGAAATTTGGTTTTACCCAAGTAGCTCCAACAGCAGCGATCTTATCCGCTTTCGCTTTTTTTCCTGCCTCTTTTATTTCATCAAAGGTCACGATATTATCATCTAGAGCATTCGGACAATATTTTTTCACTAAATCTTTATTATAATAAGTTCCCCACGAATGGATATCTAATGGTAATCCATAACGTTTTCCATCCAATTCACCGATATTCCAAGCGGCCTCTACATAATTTTCACCTTTAATTTCTGAGTAATCACCTAACGCCTCGTCATAAGGTGTGAGCATATCTCCATCTTTGTATTGTTGGATGCGTTCCGCGTGAACGATATTCAAGTCAGGAATATTTTTACCAGAGCTGACAACTGTTGGGATTTTCTTGTACATATCGATTTCTTTCATTGCAACATTTTTTACTTTATACTCTGGATTTGTATCGTTATATTCATTGATCATGGTTTTGATATTTTCACTATCGGCACCAGTAAAGGGGTTCCAGAAAACAATTTCTTTCTTGTCTTTTGCTGAAGAGCCACCAGACGACTCCCCCTTTCCGCATCCCGCGAGCAATCCTAAACACGCGCTTGCCACAATCACTAAACTTGCCATTTTTGATAGTTTCATTTATTTTCCTCCTTTTTACTAATAAGTTAATCTTTTTAATTCATTCGAAAAAATAAAATTAACTAATTTGTCAAATATAGAATTTCCTTTTGTTCTGAAAAGAAAATATCATGCATAGAAAGCGCTGTCAATGAAGTTTTGACAAACAATCGCAAATAAAACATTTTAGTTAAACACGACATATGATATACTTGTTTGACAAATAAACAATTTAACTTTTTGGTTAAACGGAGGATTTTATGGAACTAGATTTAAGTACGTATTCGCTGCCCGTTCTTGAAGCATTAGCAAGCGAAACAAGAATCAACATTCTATTATTTATCGGAAATAACAAAAAAAGCATCGGTGAGATTGCTCAAAATCTAAAACTCAGCAATGCGATCGTGACCAGACATGTGCAGCAAATGGAAGATGCAGGACTGCTAGGGTCAGAAAGAGGAATCGGTGTTAATCGCAACAAAAAACTTGTCTATCTAAAAGTCGATACCATTCACCTCTCCTTTCCTGAAAAGGTCTATCAGGAGTACAAATCCCACCAAACGAACCTGCGTTTAGGTCATTTTACCGACTTCCATGTAGAGCCGACTTGCGGTCTTGCTACGACAAAAGATATCGTTGGCTTAACCGATGAACCAAAATACTTTATGGATGAAAAACGCGTAGATGCCTCTTTGCTTTGGTTTAATAATGGATTTGTTGAATATAAAATTCCGAATATGCTTCAAGAAGAGGAGATTCCCGAAATGCTGGAGCTCAGCTTTGAAGTTGCGTCGGAATTTCCGGTTTCAAATAACGTTTGGCCGAGTGATATTTCAATTTTTATTAATGACAAAAAAGTAGCTGTCTATACGGTGCCCGGGAATTTTTCTGATACTAGAGGGCGTTATACGCCTTTATGGTGGGGAGATGAGTTTAGTCAATATGGGCTATTAAAACATCTTAGAGTGAATAAGTTAGATACGGGTATTGACGGTCAATCCTATTCTGATGTCTCCATTGATGAGTTGAATCTACATGAAGAGGAGTTTATAACACTACGATTTGAAATTGAGGCAGACGCAAAAAACAAGGGTGGATTGACCTTGTTTGGCAAAGGCTTCGGCAACCATGATCAGGATATAAAAATCAATGTCTACTATCGCGAAAACAACTGACCAAATTGTGTCATTTTCTACATCGATTATCTTTTTTCACTAAAAAAACTTCCTTGATAGAAGCTGGTTCTCTTCAATCAAGGAAGTTTGTTTTCTATTTATTCTTTTCTGTTTCGTGAAGCAAACTCATTAATTCAAACCCCGTATTCACCTTCGAATAGATCGAACACACGACAAACAATCGTTTGCCCGCAAACGCCGTCTTCTTAAATCGACGTGAGGACGCGGGGATATGGTGGTGCCCGTGGATCGCGCCGATAATGTTGTATTGGGCGAATAGCCTCTCTATCTCTGGTTCCCCGCAGGTATTTTCCTTATTGTAGGCGTCACTCGTTTCTGGCAGCAGGCTCAATTCATTGAATAATGGTGCATGACTCACGATCACTGTGGGCGTCTCTTTGTCTGCGCCCAACAAGTTTGTTAGTGTCCGCAAAATGAAGCGCTGCTGCTCCTTTTTTCGTTGGACTAAAGCGACAGGAAGGGTTAATCCAATATATCGAACCCCTTCATAAACAAGGCTCTCGTTATTCAACACAGTCATTTTCGGAAAACGCGGAGCGATCTCTGACTTCACCGCTTCGTAAAAGGCGTGGTCTCCCGTTGGCAGCAAATACCATGCTTCATCCGGCTCCCGATGCAGCTCCTTGAACCACTCATAGTTGAAAAAGGGTTCCCACTTTTGCCACTTCGCATCGGTAAAATCGGTCGTCTCCGGCAATGCATCGGTCAGATCGTGATTTCCCAGAAGATAGATTCCTTTGATTTCTTCCTCCGTGAGATGAGAATCCGACATATCTCCCGCCATAATGTTGAAGTGTCGATTGGTAAAAGGCAGTGGCCCCTCCTTCACGTGGGCGTCAGACACTACATTGATCAAATTCCGATTCTCCGTGGAATGAACATTGGTGAAATATTTTTCCGCCTCGTCGGGTGGAACACTGTGCGCGATGTAATTTTCCCGCGTCCTTGCCAATTCCTCGCCATATTCTGAGCGTAACAGCGGCTGGGTATTGATCACTGGAGCCGAATCTGCCACCACCAGCGCGTTCTTTAATCCCTGCTTCACCTCCTGCGGCAGCAAGGACAACGCCGAGTCAATATCTGAATGGATCGTCAATCCCTGATCGATCAACTGCTGATTATCTTCCCCCGTCTCTAAGAACTGTACTTCTTTGCCATCAATCATTAAAGGCAACGAATTGGCTGCTTGGACAACAAACTTCAAATATTCCGAGAGATACCCGGCGATCCCAGTTTTGGCATTTTCACTAAAGAGGAATTTCCCCGCCAGGTTTGCCGACAACGGCCCTGTCTCATCATGCTGCATCAATCGTCCCGCGACTTGGATCTCCAATAACGGATTTTGCAGGATCGCCTTGTAGGCTTGCTTTACCTCAAAGGAAGTCTCCGATACTCGGTTCCCCGTTACTTGAAAAATACTCAACGTCAAATACTTTTCGATCGTCGATTGGTGCAGCTCGATGTAGCGCCGAATTTCCTCTGGATGGAGCAAATACTGGATTGATGCCCGCTGAATATAATTTCGCGCAGTGTCATAGGGAATCGCTGAATAGACAAGATCGCCCCTTGACGAAATCGCCATGGACCGTTTTCTTGTATCATAGGTCAATTGAAAATACTCATTTCTAAAGACGGTTTTATTTACTGGACGGCGGCGATTTTCAGGATAGCCGGCGATCCGTTCAGCCAGCATCGGTGATAGTGCCCCGTTTAAAGGTAAGGGAATGGTCTGCTTTTTGATGACTAGTTCTTTCTTTTCGTCCTTTGGTTTCACAAAAACACCTCGATTCAAGGAGGGACTCTCCTGTATACTATGTTCATTATAACGATTTCGCCGATCATTGGCGGAATAAGTCGTGAATCCAATGAAATTTTTAGGAATTTCTCGTCTGCCGGATCAAGCTTGAGAAAATAACAAGTAAAACGGGTTATACATTATTTCGTTTTCCTAAACATATTTGAAGAGAATGATTTCCCTTTCAATGGTAGCATGGCTTCAGAGAGGGAATGATTATAGATGGAATTAGTTATTGGCAAAACGATCACGACAATCGATTGCTACGGTGAGGAAGTCACAGGAATCATCGAGAAAATCTATGCGAACACGATCATCGTCGGCACCACGACAGAAAAATCTGTCTGCCCCATCGCATAAATAGTAGAAGAACGAACGGCAACGCATCGAGAGAGTGCGCTGCCGTTTTTGTTTGACCCTAGTTTTTTCCAAACTGTAAAAAATCAGAATGCCTTCGCTGTTCGTTTATCTCGTATACTATATGTAGAAAAGAACTATAAAAGAATTAGGTGATTATTTTGGAAAAATATGTCTATGCTGCTTTGCTTTCTTCTTGTATTTTTCTGGAACGTACGTCAGTCATAAGCCTTTCCGTTTTTTTACTTGTATTTGGAATCATCGCTGGAATCGCTGCGGGCCGTGTTTTTCTTTTTCATAAGTATGAAGTCTTCTACCTATTTCGTAAAGACGGACTCCTTAGTGAAAATGGAAAAATCGTGATTCTCTGCTCCAGTGTACTCATTTATCTTCTCGCGCTGTCCTTTATAGCCATCGGTTCTTGGATGTTCTTCCAATGAGCCTTCTTCAACTAAAAAGACCCTCAGAGGTCTTTTTTAGTTGGCGTTGGCTTCCACCACATACACCTGATCATCCTTGAGACACAATTCATCGACTAAAAGACGCTTCATCTCTTCTTTTTTCAACGTCGTCTTCCCTCTGAAAACATCGCTGCCATACACTTCCCATTTGGCTGCTTCTTTTATTTTGACGTGCTGAAGAATGTTCGGCGCAGGGACCGCTTTGAATGAGACCACCAGCTCATGTAGGACGACATCAGCGGCAGCTTTCTTCGATCGCATGCCGAAATTCGCAAGAAAGGACCGCCATTGCGGCGCTCGATTCGCCATATTCTCCACCCCAAATCATTATTTTTCTTTTTGTATCCGCTTCATTTGCTTAATTATACCAAAATATGCGCAAAATTAATAAACTCCTCCTGTTTATTTTCAGAAATGTACGTGTCAATCAGAAAAATGATTCGAGGTTTTTTGAATCGATAAGCTGCCTTTTCCTTGTTCCTTAGAATTTCAACAAATATGAAGGATGATCTAATCCAGTGGGTTCATAATACTGGTTGCCTTGAAATTGGAAGCCGAGTTTGCTCAGCACCTTGGCGGACCCTTGATTTTCTGGATGGTGGCCGGCGAATAGTGCGATCAAGTCGGTGCTTGCCCTGGCATAATCAATGACCGCTGCTGCCGCTTCCTTCGCAAGGCCTTTTCCCCATGCATCAGGGACTAAGTGAAAGCCGAGTTCCGCGACATGATTCTCTAAATCGTAGGCATGGAGCCCGCAGCAACCGACGAATTTCTCGCCATCCTTTAGAAAAATCGGCCAATATTGAAACCCGACAGTCGCCTGACTATCGATCTCCAGCTGCAAGCGTTGAGCGACTTGCTCTTTCGACAGGTTCCCCTTTTGTGCTATAAATTTCGTCACATTGGGATTCCCCCAAAGTTTTTCCGCCCATTGACTATCCTCTTCCTCTTCTGACCAAAAGGAAAAATAAAGCCGCTCTGTTTCTAATTGTTTTCTTCTCATAGCTATCACTCATTTCTATCGCTATTTCTTTTTACTATAAACACTGTTGTTTCTATTAAACGACAAAAAAATATCCAAGTAAACACCGTCTGCACGAGTTTTCTTGGATATCCTTAGTTCTTTTAGTTTAGTATACGCGGACACCAAAGTCTGGTGAATAGTATTGAGTCGAACCGTATTTCACGTTTTCACCTGGTTGTGGTGCGTGAATGTATTGGTCGCCTCCGGCTGAGATCGCTACATGGTAGCTTGATCCTTTGTCGCCCCAGAATAATAGATCCCCTTGTTGCGCTTGGTCAACTGAAATTTGTGTACCTGATGATTCTTGGGCCACAGTCCAAACACCAATGTCTTTTCCAGTTACTTGTTTGTATACATATTGAGTAAGACCTGAGCAGTCAAAGCCGCTGGTGTCTTTTCCACCCCATACGTAAGGTGTGCCGATATATTTCTCCGCTTCGTTCACAACTTGCTGACCACGTGTAGCATCAGTTGATTGTTGTTGTTGTGCGGCTTGATCTTGCTGTTGTTGCGCAGCTTGTTGCTGTGCAGCCTGTTCTTGTTGTTGCTGTGCCGCTTGTTGCTGTGCAGCTTGTTCTTGTTGTTGTTGTGCCGCTTGCTGTTGTGCTGCCTGCTCTTGTTGTTGTTGAGCGGCTTGTTGCGCAGCTTGTTCTTGCTGTTGTTTTTGTGCGGCCGCTTGTTGTTGTGCGGCTTGATCACTCTGAACCGCTTGTTTTTCAGGTGCTGGCGCTGGCTGATCTTGCTTCACTGCCGGTGCTTGCTCTGCTGGAGCAGGTGCATCTGAAGTTGGTTGCGGTTGAGCGATATCTGATGTTGATGCCAATGTTGAAACATCTGTTGAAGCAGTAGTGTTGACTACTGGTTGTTCCGCTGCTGGTGCTTGCGGTGTTGCATTTTCAACCGGTGCAGTTTCCACAGGTGCTGCTTGCGGTGCAGGTGCAGCGTCTTGTGTGACTGCGCCATTTCCAACGATCACAGATTGTCCAGCATAAATCGTGCTGTCATCGATCTTGTTCCAATCCGTAAACTCTTTTACACCGATTCCGAATTGATCCGTGATAGAATTAACTGTATCGCCAGATTGAACCGTATATTCTTTTGGTTGTTCTGGTGCCGCTGTTGCCGCTTGTTCTGCTGGTGCAGGTTGTGCAACTGGCGGTGTCACAGGTTGTGTAGCATCATAGCTAGTCAAGTCGTGTTCTTGGATCGTTGAAACCAATTTTTGAACATAGCCTTGATCTTCGTTTAAGCGTCCGGCTAACGCTGCTGCTGCAGCTTGATAATCTTTCGCATTGCTGCGCCAAGTTCCGCTGAAGTAGTTTTCGTTGCCGTCGCGAGAAGTTGTTTTGATGATCTCGATGTAATCTTGGATTGCTTCTTTATATGAACCGTATTTTTTTAATTCTTTCTTTTCGGTTTGACCGTTTCCAGAATCCTTTTTGTCTAGCATTGCTGACTGGCCTTGATACTGACCTTCTAAACCAAATAGATTGTAATAAGGTGCCTGTGCGTATTCGTTGTTTCCCCAGTCACTTTCTACAATGGCTTGCGCGATCATGATCGAAGCATAAAGGTCATGCTTTTCTGCTAACGGTTTGATTTGACTAGAAATTTCATTTATAAACGCTTTTTGATCAACATTTGACGTAGTGGCTGTCGTTTTTCCTTCAACGGCTTCAACTTTGTGCGTATTTAGTAATGGTGCCGCTACCGAAACCGTCACTAATGCTGTACCTACGACAGCAGACCCCTTTTTAAGATAGCGATAGTTAGTGGTCTTCTGTCGTTTTTGCTGACGTCGTTCACGTCTCGTTAAAACTTTATTTGACATTTAACATCTCTCCGTTTCTCTCTCTCATTGCTTTCTTAACGTAATTAATTATAACACAATAGAAATGGGCGGTCATTGTTAACGATTCCTATTTTTTGATATTTTAGATTATTTTTTACGGATTTAGACCAAAATGCCCTATTTTTCAATTATTTTCCGAATAGTTAAAAAAAAGATTCCACAACCACCTTTTTAAAAGTCGTTTAGAAATCTTTTTTGTCCATTCGAACAAACGAGGTGATCAATTGCTAAAAGAAAAAATCAGAAGCCTACCGAAAACACCTGGAATTTACAAGATGAAAAACACGCAGGGGAAAATTATCTACGTCGGAAAGGCAAAAAATTTAAAACAACGTGTGAGTTCTTACTTTATTAAAAACAGCCAGCATTCTAGAAAAGTGCAAGAAATGGTTCGCTGGATCGACGATGTGGAGGTTGAATTGACCGATACAGAATTCGACGCTCTCTTATTAGAATGCCATTTGATTCATCAGATACGTCCTCGATACAATCGTGTGATGAATCATTACGAAAGCTATGGCTATTTTCAATTTACTGACCAGGCACCCTACTTGAAGGTGTTGAATGAATGGTCCGATAAAGGTTTGGTGATCGGTCCATTTTTCAAAGAAAGCAAAATTCAAGAATTAAAGCAGATCATCAACAGTGTTTACCGCCTTGACGGCCCCTTGAAGTACGTGGCGGGAATCGTCAAGGATTATCGTGAGATCAGTCCTGAAGCAGAATTTGACTTGCGCATCCAAGAGATCAAGGAAACCCTTTTAGGGCAATCCACAGCGTTACTGACACGAATCGATGAACGAGTCCAGGCAGCGAGTGCGCGGCACGATTACGAATCCTCGCATCAATGGTGGAACAATTACTTGACCGTCCAGCGCTTCTTACGCCGCAACAAACAATTGATCCAGATCATGCAAAACAAAACCTTCGTAGGGATATTGCCTGAGGATGGGTATTTTTATTGTTACTTGTACGCAAAAGGCGAGCTGTTGACTCGTGTCGTTTATCGGCGAGAGCCTACCTTCGAGCAAGCCAAGAAGCGCATGGAAAAGGCCGTTTCTGCGAATACTTGGCAGCGGCTTGAAGCCAAGGATCGACTAGATAAATCAGATGTCGATCTCTTCCCTCTCTTCTTCAATTACTTGAATAAACACGGACAGGTACAGGCTTTTGAGGGGGATTAGAAGGGGTTCCCATTTGTATTCGATTTCATTCCTTGTTACAATCAGCGTAGGCGTTTATGAAACGGGGGAGAACCATGCAAATTGAGAAGATCACCAAACCTGCGCAAATAATCGTTTCGATGTCCACTCACCTCTCACGTGAGCACATTCCAAATTTCATCGGAACCTCTTTTGTCGAACTATTAGAATACATTCAAAAAAACGACGCTGAGCTCGTAGGAACACCGTTTGTTTCCTATTTGAACTTAGACGATAAAGGGCAGCCGCGAGATGAACTCTTGAGTATCGAGATCGGCTTTCCCATTAACAAAGAAATCCCTTCAACAGAAAAATTTCAAAGTTACGAGCTGCCAAGCTATCAAGCTGTACGCACCTTGTACGTTGGCGATTATGAAGATTTGGCGGACTCTTATGGAGGCCTGATCGACGCGATCAAGCAAGAGAACGGCATCTTTACCTTCCGAAGCTACGAATACTTTCTGACAGACGCTTCGGTGCCACTAGAGGATCAGGAAACAATGATCGAGATGACCTACCGTCCAAAACGAAAAGATCTGATAGCAAATTAGCCGACAGATCATTCATTAGAATAAAATGAGAGCCCTTCCTGCTATTCTGCGAAGGGCTTTTTTGTGGCTTCTAAGCCTTAAAAGGAGGCTCTCTTAAAACGAAAAAACGTTCTTTTATCTCTTAAAAGACCCTTTGCTCGTAAAATAAAAAAACACTTTGAATGAACACATCAAAGAGTTTTTTAAAAGTTATTTATAAGTTGTTGGCGGTTGATTCTTAGAACAGGAGAAGCATCGGATATTAATTTTCTCTTAATTGATCATTTATAAGCAAAAATTAAGCGATTCGACCACTATTTACCTAAAAGAAAAATAGCATTTTTTGTCATACAAATGAAATATATCGTTTCAAAAATAACTATAAACATCACATGATTTTTCTGGATTACACTTTCAAAATATTCCTTCGTTCTTTTTGAAGGATATAAAAAAGTTTATTATCTTTCGTAAAACATCCCTTTTTATTTACATGATCAAAAATGGGCGGACATTTCTTCATTATTACTCATTTTACTTTTTAGAAGGTTTGTCCCCACACATCGAAATGCACGCCTGCCTCCGAATACGTCATACGCGTCAAGCTTGAATTATCAACGATGCCGCTTTCCCGAATTTTAGCAAGTGGCGCACCCTTTAACGTATTTAGCAGTGCCATCAATAAGATTCCATGACTGACGACCAATAATTTTTCCTCTGGATAGGCCTTCGCCGTTTCGTGAATGACGGCCGTACTGCGAGCGATCAACTGCTCATAGGTTTCCCCATGGAATTTTTGTGCATCAAACAAATCTGGACGTGTCCGATAATTTTTCAAATCCTCTGGATAGGTCGCTGTGATTCGATCGATCTTCTCACCATCCCAATCTCCTAACCGCATTTCCCGCAGACCTTCTACGACTGTCAGATCTACCGGGGAATCATTCGCCGCTAAAATAATCTTCGCCGTCGTTTGTGCCCGCATTTGCGGAGAAGACAGCGCACGGTCAAAGCGCACGTTTTTTAAATGCTGCGCCATTCGTTTTGTCGCTTCTACACCAGAAGCAATCAGCGGGGAGTCGACTGTCCCACCATTGAAACGCCCTTCTGCATTGATCTCTGTTTTCCCATGTCGGACAAAATAAAATTCTGTCACACCTCTTCACTCCTATTCAATCGTCCTTCTTCAAATGTTCCCATCTAGTATACACTACTATTCAGTGAAAGAGACCAAAAAGAGGAACGATCCCAAAAAATAACTATTTTATTAAATAGTAAGTTCTTTACAGCGTGACATTGTAATCGGATTCATTTATAATGAAAACGACTACCAAAACTTATATTGATCGGTTTTCCCTTTATATAAGGAGATTGAAAACTTAAATTATAGAAGGAATTAACTCGTAATTAAGTAAAAAATTAGTTCAACCAACAAATCTATTTGAATGGAGGGCATCACATGGAAAAAGATCGCAAACAAACCAGTACTGATCTAGCACTAGCTACTTCAGGAATTTTTAGTTTGATACTTTTCAGCATCCTGATGCTTGCTCGTGTGGTCGAGCATGGCGAGTACATGGATCTGATCAGTCTCTTTACGGGTGCTGCCGCTGCATTTTGTTACGGGAAATTTCTTTGGATCAAACAAAAGTCTTGGTTAACACTATCTGTCGTCCTCTTTCTCTTATGTATTTTCTTTTTTATCCGGTACTTATTTTGATTCTTCTCTGCTGGTTTCGTACTAGCAGTTTTTTTCTGCCTGAAAGTTTGCTACTATTATATAGAAGGAATTTTTGATAACTGTTTAAGGAGGACACGATGCTTGATTTAGCTGTGTTGGTGGATTGTCTTACTACGAGTCCGAAGAACCCAACCTTTCACTCGGATACATTAATACTCGCGGGGAACAGCCTGCCTGATTTGATCGTTTCTACAGCCCGCTTTTGCGAAGAAGAAACGGAGATTCAGCGTGTCCTTTTCGTCGGTGGTGTCGGTCACGGCACGGGGCCGCTGATCGCGAATTGTAAAAAGCAATACCCTGCCCTTGTTCGTGAGGAATGGAACACGCTCTCAGAGGCGGAGATCACGCAGGAAATTTTTTCCTTTTACTGCAAACGTCCTCTCACGATGCTGTTGGAAAGACAATCAACAAACACTGGTGAAAATGCCCGTTTTTCTCACGAGATTTTCCCAGAGGACCCGCCGAAAATTTTTTGGCTCGTTCAAGACCCGTTACTCCAAAAGCGGACCCACGTGACCTTTGCAAAAGAGTGGCGACTGCCCTTGTCCGCGATTCAGCCTCTCATTTTTGAGCAGCCTGTACTGATCGCGATGGATACAGCGCCTCACTTTTTAAATTCGGCGATGGACACTTGGTGGGACAAGGAATACTTTTTATCCCTTGTCCTAGGAGAGATTCGGCGGCTGAACGACGATGAACGGGGCTACGGACCAAAAGGAACAGGTTTTATTCCCCACGTGGATATCCCAAGAGACGTCTTGGCAAGTTATCGGCGGACCGAGAAGTATCTGGCGAATAACACACGACAATAAAAATCGGCAACAGACAGTCATTTCTCCTATCTGTTGCCGATTTTTTTATCTCTGTATCCTACTCATACTATAGAGTAGGTTGTAGCCGTCGTCATTTCCGTTCATTACACCCATTTTCTCAACCATATGTAAAAAAGAAGCTCTCAAAAAGGAGAACTTCTAGCTGCTACTCGATCACGGTTCCGACAAAGCCTGCGACCTTATCGAATAAGTCTCCGAAGAAACCTGACACGCTTTGCCATAACCCGCCGAAATTCGGATTCGCGACAAAATTTTGCGCTTGCGCAATCATTTGATCTTTATACACATAAATAATAAATAGCAAAAACAGCACGCCGGCGATACGCCATAAAACTGATCCAACCTTGACCACAAAGAAAACCAGCAACGCGATAAACGCAATAGCTATCAATTGATCCATCTAAAATTCCTCCTTTTACTACAACTATCTATCGTTTTAGTCCATTCATTTATAGGATGGGTAACTTATGGATATAGTATGCCTCATTTTTATATTATTTTCATGGGTCGAAAGTCTGATATCTTCTATTATAAGAATTCCTTAAACACCTCATTCTAAGATTTCTGTAAGCGATCCCCTTCTTACAGCCACATACTTCTCAGCAGTTTATGAAAGAAAACACCCTTTATTTCTTTGTGTTTTAACAGAAATTTTCTCATGAACTCTAAGCGTATTTACGCTGTATTAAAAATTATTCTCGTTACTATGGAGTCAAACTATAGCGTAGAAGGAGTCGTATTTGTGACCACACTTACTGAACAAGCCTTAGAAGAACTAAGCCCCTTTGAATTAAGTCTCTTTTTGGAACAAAAGATTCATGAAAATAAACATGTTACTAATCTTCTGAATGCCGGACGCGGGAATCCCAACTGGACAGCCCCTACTCCTCGAGAAGCGTTCTTTTTACTTGGACAATTTGCGACACAAGAAACGTTGTACGGCACGGGTGAATTAACTGCTGGAATGATCCAAACAGATGCGGGCCGCAGCCAGCGTTTCGCTGATTTTCTGGAAGCTCATCCTGGAAAAGGCGCCGACTTCTTGAAAAAAATTTGGTTCTCTGACAACAACTACCTTGGCATGCCAAAGGAAGAATGGTTGACGGAGATGCTGGATCATATCATCGGCGATAATTATCCGAATCCTGTACGGTGTTTGACCGCCTGCGAAGGACCTATCAAAGCCTATTTGAATCAGGAATTGTTTTCTGACAGCGCGATCCCCTTCGATATTTTTGCAGTCGAAGGCGGAACCGCAGGCATCTGCTACATCTTTGACACCCTATTCAATAATTTCCTGTTGAATCATGGAGACAAAATCGCGTTGATGCTGCCGACTTTCGCGCCTTACTTGGAAATTCCAGAATTGCCGAAGTATGCCTTTGAGATCGTCAAGGTCCAAGCAAAACAAACAATGGTCGACGGCAAAATGACCTATCAATACCCGGACGAAGAAATCAACAAGCTGCGGGATTCAGACATCAAAGCCGTCTTTGTTGTGAACCCAAGCAACCCGACTGCGAATGCGTTGGCGCAACCAACGATTGATCTATTGAAGGACATCGTTGCAACGGACAATCCAGAATTGATGATCTTGACGGATGATGTGTATGGGACATTCGTTCCTGTCTTCACGTCGCTCTTTTCTGAGATACCTTATAACACCGCCTGCATCTATTCGTATTCAAAATATTTTGGTGCGACCGGCTGGCGTGTCGGAACCATCGCTGTCGCCAAACACAATTTGTTTGACGAATTGATCGCGAACTTGCCGCAAGAACAGATCGACCGATTGAATGCACGTTATGCTTCCCTTACCGCTGATCCAACGACAATCACTTTTATTGATCGGATCGTTGCTGATAGTCGGGACGTCGCATTGAACCACGCTTCGGGACTATCCGCACCACAGCAAGTCATGATGGTGATGTTCAGTCTATACAGCTTGCTAGATGAAGGAAAAGCCTACAAAGCGGAAGTTATGGATATTTGCCGCCAACGAGAAAAACTACTCTTCAGCACTCTTGGGCTGCAAGAACCCTTAGAAGATCTGGACACGGCCTATTACTGTGAGATCAACTACGAAGATTGGTCTCGTAAACGTTACGGCAATGACTTCGCGGATTACTTGAAAAACAAATGGACCGTGACCAAAGTTCTGACTTCCTTAGCGGAAAAAGAACAATTGATGCTGCTGAAAGCCAACGCCTTCGGAAGCAGCGAATGGGCGGTACGGGTGTCCTTAGCGAATTTAGCCACCAATCAATACCCAGAAGTCGGCAAACGGATCATTCGATTGACAGATACGATCCGCGACCAATGGATGAAAACAAAATAGCCTTCACAAACCTTGTGCCCTGTGCTCGAGGTTTTTTTTTGAAAGAGATGTTTTTCTATTTTTTCTGACTAGTGGTACACTCTACTAAGTACAGTCGCCAATTGGCTGAGTCAAAACAAATCCAATTGGCTGTTTTCAGTGAATCCGTAAAAAGATATGCTATAAAAAAACAAATGGAGCGTTTCTCTATGAAAAAAGTTGCAACAATTGCAGGGTCCGACGCCACAGGCGGAGGCGGACTCGAAGCAGATTTAAAAACCTTTGAAGAATTCGGCACCTTTGGATTAGCAGCGATCACTTCGATTGTCACCCTTGATCCAGCAAACGGGGCCCATCAGTTGCATGCCCTCCCGCTCGAGCTGATTCAGAAACAGATCGCCTCGGTCTTCGCAGGTCCGATCGATGCGATCAAAACGGGGCTTTTACCCTCTAAAGAAATCATCGCCCTCGTCAGTGAGGTGATCCCGAAAGATCGGCCGCTTCTCGTTGATCCGGTCATCGGCGGCAAAGGGACGCAGGATTTTATAAAAAACGATCAAGTCCAAGCTTTAAAGGAAACATTACTGCCGCATGCCCTCATTACTACTCCGAACTTGAGAGAAGCAGGCATCTTATCCGAAATGGGAGAACTAACCTCTGAAGCTCAGATGGTGCAGGCTGCCAAAAAAATTGCCCTGCTTGGTGTGCCCAACGTGGTGATCAAAGGCGGGGCTCGATTAGATGCAAAAGAAACTGTCGATCTTCATTTCGATGGAAAAACGATCCACCGCTATCCTCATCCCGTCATCGATACACCTTACAATCATGGCGCCGGATGTACCTTCGCGGCAGCGATCACAGCTGCGATGGCGAAAAACTATCCCATCGAACAAGCCATCAAGCTGGCGATTGATTTCGTTCAAGCGGCGATTGCTATGGGAGAAAAAATCAATCCGTATGTCGGTCATGTATGGCATGGCGCGTACACCCACGGAGAAAAACGATTGGAGCTTACTGATGAAGACTGACAAACGCATTCAAAACCTCGTATTGATCGCATTATTTGCGGCACTGACCTTTATAGGGACCATGATCAAGATTCCTTTGCCCACAGGCGCCTTTATCCATTTCGGAAATGCGGTCGTACTGTTGGGGGTACTCTTGATTGGGTACTGGCAAGGATCGCTGGCAGGCGGGATCGGCTTTTTTATTTTTGATATTTTAAACGGCTTTGCCACCGAAGCACCCTATTTTCTGATCGAGAGCTTTGTCGTAGGTGCTGCCGCTTATGTCGTGTTTCTTCTATTTAAAAAGAAACCGACCCATGTCTATCAAATCATTCTTATCGGTATCTCAGCAGGGATCGCAAAATTTATCATGTCTGTGATCAAAGCGACCGTCATGGGGCTGATCGCTGGTGCCCAGTTAAAGCCCGCTTTCTTCGCGGCGATCGCCACGATGCCTGCGACCGTGATCAATATTTTCTCCACCATCTTGATCGTCAGCCTTGTGTTCTTTGCTCTACGCCGGGCGATGCAGATGATTTTTCACAATCAGCCGATTTAATGCTATACTAAATGTCCTTGGCAGGGGCGAAAGCTTATAAAAGAGCGGCTAACACTTTGATTGTTAGCCGCTCTTTTACTCTTTCATCGATGGAACTTCATAGTATTCCTCACTCATGATGTCGCGATACACTCCTGGGATGGATTTCCAAGAAATAAACGAGATTCTCTTCACATAGGTCCCCTTATGCTGGACCAATGCATAATTTTTTCCCTCTGGCGCTTGCCCTCCTTGAAAATCTAGAAGCATTCCTTCACCAAAAGGGTCATCTGCAACCCAAATGTTCTTGTAAGGATCGGGAAATTGTGGCGCTTTTCCATCTTCTCGATATTTTTTTCCGCCATTATAAGTTACGGAAGTTGGAAGTGTCGCATACCCGATGTTCATCTTCATAAACGGATTCAACCGATCCACCCACTGATTTTGATTTTGATACTGTGTCAAAAAGATTATTCCTCCAAATAAGGCAAGAATCATCCCAATGAGAATGGTCCTATATACTTTTTTTAGCCGAACATCCTTATCAATCTTTTTTACGACTTTCACATCTCCCCTCAATAAACTATCCAATGACACGTTGAAGAGTTCACTCAGCTCTACCAGTAAGGTCAGTTCGGGATACGTTCGTCCCGTTTCCCAACTTGAGATCGTCTTGTCAGAAACATTGAGCCGCTCAGCCAGTTCCTTTTGTGTCCATCCACCGTGTTTGCGATGTTCTTTGATTTGTTCTCCAATGTCCAATTGCCAAACCCCTTTCTCCTTTTATCATAAAAGAATCAACGATAGAAGCTACCTATTCGTTGTAGAATCCTGCGTTCTCACACTCTATGATTTGTAGAATCACGTTCCTGCATTGAATCTAACTGTTTTTTTGAATCGCAAAAAACTTGCCACGTCAGTATCTGTTCGTTTTCCACGACGACTTTCCATGCTGCTGGAAATACCCAATGTCGATCTGACTGCCCTAAATAGGACCCGCTTGCTCGACCCAAGATCACCGCGAAGTTGTCATTTTCTACAGAATCTTCTACCTCAATCAAGTAATCAGGAAACCAAGCAAAATATCCCGGCCACCCAGACACCATGTCTTCCTTATCTTCACGTTTCCCATACGTGTCAATGAATTGAAAATCCTCCGCCATCAGAGCAATAATGTCCGGCACCTGTTGGTGATTGATCGCCTCCACAAACTGTTCTATAATTTTCTTTTTCATCGTTTCCTCCAAAAAAAGTTCTTTCTTTTATTATACCAAGCATTCCACACGTCAAATTTTAAATAATTAAAATTTTTTATGAATACAAAATCGTTTTATTATTATCTTCTAATGTGTTATACTTTTATTTGTAACTTTGTTATTAAAAGAAAGGAGGAAAAAACATGACTTTTTTTGACCAAGAAAAACCGTACCGTGTGACATTTGATTTAAAAGAGAACATCTTTATCGTTTACTCTACCCTCACTGGACAACAAGGAACTGGAATCACCATTGAACAAGCGATCTACGACTTAAAAAAACCTGCTTAAGGAGCGCATCTCTCAATGAATGAAGCCTATAGTTAAACGCCTCTGCTTGTAAATCGAAAGCAGAGGCGTTTTTGTGTCGTCATCTTACATAATTGTTCGTTTACCATAAGGGGAATCCATGTCTCTTTGCCCCTCTTCCAAGCTATACTAAGGCAACGAAAAAATTACGGAGGTTGAAAATCATGAAAAAATTGTTATTTCCATTCTTCGCTGTGAGTTATTTGTTGGCCCATGTGACCTTGCATCTGTCCCTTTATCCAATTGGCTGGATTTCTAGTTTGTTTCAGTAAGAGGGAGATTGAATGATAAATCTATTGATGGAATGCTTTAACAGTATGATCAGTTGGGCAGTGGGAACTTTTGGACAAATGATCGATGTTCTTTCGGACATCATTGTTTACCTCTTCTCCGCACAGCTTTAAAAAGTGGTAGAGTCCTGAAAAAGGGCTCTTTTTTTCTTGACTATCTGCTCCTTTTATTAGATGATGGGAATTTGAGTAAGAAAGTAGGAGAAACATGAGTATCTTAGATTTAACAGGAATCGCCCAACAATTTGGCGACAAGATCCTGTATGAGGATTTAGAATTACATTTGAATAAAGGGGAACATCTTGGCCTGATCGGACAAAACGGTGCGGGAAAAAGTACCTTGATCAAAATAATTACCGGAGAACAGTTACCGGATGAAGGCACCATTGCTTGGCAAAAAAATATCCATGTCGGTTATTTGGATCAGTATGTGGAAGTCGATCCGACGCTGTCGATCAAGGATTTTCTTAAAACAGCGTATGCGGCAGACTTTGCCAAAGAAGCCAGAATCGGTGAGCTGTACATGGAGTACGGCGAATCCATGGAGGACAAGCTGCTGGAAAAAGCCGGCAAGCTTCAAACCGAATTGGACCAAGGAGATTTCTATCAGATCGACACCTTGATCGCTGAAATGAGCAGCGGCTTGGGCTTGGATGTTTTAGGCATGGACACGCCGCTGGAAGATTTGAGTGGTGGGCAACGGTCGAAGCTGATCTTGGCAAAATTATTGCTGGAAAAACCAGACGTTCTTATTTTGGATGAACCGACAAACCATTTAGATGATGAACACGTGGCGTGGTTGAGTCAGTTTTTACAGGAATTTGAAGGCACGTTTGTGGTTATTTCCCATGACCGGGACTTTTTAAATCAAATCACGACCCACATCGCGGATATCGAATTCGGCAAGCTGACCAAGTACACAGGGAACTTGACGAAGGCATTAAAGCAAAAGGAACAATTCCAAGAAACTTATATGAAGCAATATGCGTCACAAAAGAAACAAATCGAGAAAACCGAAGCCTACATCCGCAAATACAAGGCGGGTTCTCGTTCAACGATGGCGAAAAGTCGGCAAAAGCAATTAGACAAGGTCGAACGGTTAACGCCGCCTTCTTCAAATGCCATTGCACACTTCGAGTTTCCTTATGCGCCGATCGTAACGACATTGGCACTTGAAACGACCGATTTAGAGATCGGTTATCAACGACCGCTGCTGCCACCGATCAACGTTACCTTGCGTTACGGCGAAAAAGTCGCGATTCGCGGCTTTAACGGCATCGGGAAATCGACGCTATTAAAAACGCTGATTGGCGCGATCCCGAAACTCGACGGAGAATTCCATTTTCCAGCGAATACAAAGGTCAATTATTTTGAACAGGATCTTCAATGGGAAAACCCATACCAAACACCGCTGCAATACCTAAGCGATCATTTCCCGAAAGAAACGGTCAAAGAATTGCGGAAGCATTTAGCAAAAGCAGGTCTGCCAAACCAATTGGCACAGGAACCTCTCAGCACACTTAGTGGTGGTGAGCAAACAAAAGTCAAGTTGTGTCAAATGACCATGCAAAAAGGCAACCTCTTGATTCTCGATGAACCGACAAACCATATTGACCAAGCGACAAAGGACAGCTTGCGTGAAAGCTTGGCGAATTTCGCTGGTACAGTCATCGTGGTTTCCCATGAAGAAGGCTTCTATCAAGACTGGACCGATCGCGTGATCGAGATCAGTCAATAACTAAAAAGAAAGCCAAACGGCGAATTTCTTTCCTAATGAAAAGAAATTCGCCGTTTTACTTTGCGTTTGTAAAGTATTTTCTGTTTTTACTTTCTACGCGCATTTTAGAGCCACTGAAGTGTTTCCTTTTCTTCGTCACTTAAGCCGAAGCTTTCAGGGTAATTCTCCACTCGTTCACGTAATTTTGGAACCTCTGCCCCGCTTTTCACTAAAATATCAATACCGGCGGGAGTAACTAAAGACTTCTCAAAACGAATCACTAAAACGTCCCCCTTCATCGTCACGACCTGCCATTGACTCGTCAACACCTTCAAGAGGCCTAATCCGCGCCAGACAAATCGCCCATCTTTCAAGCGATCGATCCCTTTGATCTGCTTCGTTTTGTCCTTTGCCTCATATTCCACCAAATCCAGTAATTCTACTGTGTTTTTTTCTGTCCGCTTATAGGTAATCCGCGGACGTTTTCGCTTTTCAGACAGCCACATGGGAAATGTCGTTCCTTTGATCTCCCAAGTCCCATCGAGCTGTGTATGCCACGCTGTCATCATTCCACCTCTTTTTCTTCCTTTTAGTGTAAAATAAAAGGAATTCATGACAAAGAAATATGCTCTTGAAAAATTTTAGGTATACCGAATTTTTTTCTTTTCATTTCCTGATTTTGGGTGTATGATTGCAACGTAGAAAAGTTTATAGAAAGGTGGGAGCTTCTTGAGTAAGAATAAACGTCCCATTTTAGAACATACAAACGGACTTTCCTTAGAGGAAGTCAACGGTACGATCAAAGTACCAAAAGGAAAAAGCTTTTGGCGAACCCTCCTCGCCTATTCTGGACCGGGAGCACTCGTCGCTGTCGGCTATATGGACCCAGGGAACTGGTCGACCTCCATCACTGGGGGACAAAATTTCCAATACCTATTGATGTCTGTTATCTTGCTATCCAGCTTGGTTGCCATGCTGCTGCAATATATGGCCGCAAAATTAGGGATTGTCACTCAAATGGACTTGGCACAAGCCATCCGCGCGAGGACAAGCAAAGCCCTGGGGATCGTCCTTTGGATCTTGACCGAATTAGCCATCATGGCAACAGACATCGCGGAAGTCATCGGGGCAGCCATCGCGTTGTATTTGCTGTTTGATATTCCGCTGGTCATCGCGGTCTTCATTACCGTATTCGATGTCTTTTTATTGCTGCTGCTGACAAAAGTCGGTTTCCGAAAAATCGAAGCCATCGTCGTCTGCTTGATCTTTGTGATTCTCTTCGTCTTTATTTATCAAGTAGCACTCTCCGATCCAAACTGGGGAGAAGTTTTTAAAGGATTCATTCCGACTAGCGGTACCTTCGCTAATGAACCGGCGATCGGCGGACAAACCCCGTTGACTGGCGCACTTGGAATCATCGGCGCGACAGTGATGCCTCACAATCTATACCTGCACTCGGCCGTTTCGCAAACGCGCCAGGTCAACCATGACGATGAAGAAGAAGTGGCGAGTGCCGTGCGCTTCACTACTTGGGATTCAAATATTCAACTGTCGATGGCCTTTTTAGTCAATGCGCTGCTCTTGATCATGGGTGTGGCTGTCTTCAAAACAGGAACGGTGAAAGACCCTTCTTTCTTCGGATTGTATGAAGCCTTGTCAAATCCAGCGACGATGAGCAACGGAATCTTGATGAGCGTCGCGAAAACAGGTGCATTGTCCACGTTGTTCGCTGTCGCACTTCTGGCTTCAGGTCAAAATTCGACGATCACAGGAACGTTGACCGGACAAGTTATTATGGAAGGCTTCGTTCACATGCGGATGCCGATTTGGCTCCGCCGTTTAGTAACGCGGCTTATCTCCGTGATCCCTGTATTGATTTGTGTGATGCTCACGCGAGGTGACACGATCGTGCAAGAACACGAAGCGCTGAATGACCTCATGAACAATTCACAAGTTTTCTTGGCCTTTGCCCTGCCCTTCTCCATGCTGCCGCTGTTAATGATGACCAATAGCACGGCGGAAATGGGCGAACGCTTCAAAAACAAACGAATCATTCAATTGCTTGGCTGGGTTTCCGTAATCGGATTGACCTATTTGAATTTGATTGGTCTGCCAAGCCAAGTCGAAGGCTTCTTCGGCGACAGCCCATCAACCATGGAGATCGCCACAGCGGATACGATTGCGTATGTTTTGATCGCTGCTGTTCTGGCCTTGCTTCTCTGGACGATCGTGGAACTCCACAAAGGCAACAAACGCGTCGCTCTTGCAGCGAAGGAATTAGAGGAAGAGTTTGACGATTAAATACCTGCAAAAAAAGTTCTTGGGACGCCGCGAAGGGTTCCAAGAACTTTTTCTGACTTCAAAGTGAACAAACGTAGTAGAAATCACTGCTTTTTCCATTGTAAATGAACATTTAATTATAGTAAAATGAGAAAGAACAAATAAAATTAAAGGAGCGTATCATGTACGAATACAAATCAGAAGTTTTATACACTAAAACCAAATGGACGACAGACAAAGCTGAAGACAGCGACCTTTTCGAATTGGATAACTTGATCAATCAACGAGCACAAGAAGGCTGGGAGCTTGTCACCTACTCCTACATGTCTACCTCGTTACAGCTCAAAGGCGCTACGTTGATCACCTTCAAAAAGGCACGATAATGCGTTTTTATAGTCAAAGCTGCCAATAATGGCGGCTTTTTTTGAGTTTCTTTTAACGATTCGTGGGGGTCTTCTCCTCTGGATACCAGTTGATTCCTGCTTTTTTCGCTTGAGAAAATAATTGCCGATAATTCAGCTGATACGATCGCCCGTCTTTTATAAAATGCGTGCCGCATTGACGAAACTCGAAGGGAATCCCCCGCATTACCGCTTCTTCCCGCAGCTTCAATACCCATTCATACGCTAGTGGTCGCGCCTCACGATGGTATTCGCCGCCTGCCATCACTAATTCTATATCGTCTAGATACTTCTGAATCGTCACCTCTTCGATCAACGGCTGACAAATAATATTCTTGTGTTTGATAGGAAGCTTTTGTAAAAGCGCCAATCGCTGATCTGCCCGCGCTTGATTCTCCACAGAAACCCCGATCGTGACATTCTCATACCCGTCACCCCAATCCTCCGGCACAACAGATAAAAAGCGCTCGATCCGTTTTGTCAAAAAAATAAACTGCAAATCTGATCGTTCTTTGATCATCTGCCAGCATTCTCTCCGCCACGCGTCCGCTTCTTCTATTAGGAAGTCGCTGGAAAAACATACGTAGACCTTTTGACCGCCCTTCATTTTGTACCCATTTTTCGTTTTTTTGATTGGCGCATCAAATTGCGCGGACTTTTCGATATTACTGGTATCAACCGCTCTTTTTTTGTCGCCTTCATGAATAAAGCAGTAGCGACACCCTTCACTGACTCGACGACAGCCTCGCCAAGGATTCCAAAATGCCATATACCCACCTGCCCTTTTCTTTTTATCTTAACAAATTTAAAAAGATAAATATGCTTTTTAATAGAAGAATTATACTAGAAAATTTGAGGAGAAAGAAAAAACTTACTTCACTAATAGTGAAGTAAGTCCCTGCTAATAAGCTGTTTGAATCTCACTTAGATAGCTTTCTATCCCTGTGATGCCCTCTTTATTGTAACGATTGATGAATTCAGAGCCAATGATTGCTCCATCTGCACCATTTTTCAAAATGCTAAGAATGTCCTCTGGACTTTTTACTCCAAAGCCGACGAACACAGGCAATGCAGTATTCTTTTTCACGTAAGGCAGTAGTTCAGTATACTCACTTGGCAAATGAGCAAATTCACCTGTTTTTCCTTCTCCAGAAACTAAATAAATGAATTGAGCACTTTGAGATAATTTTGAATCTATTTCTGCCTTTGACATTGTGTGATTAAAGATATGGACAAATCCTGAAAAATCTCTTCTATCTAGCACTTTATCCACACATAAAAGTGCGTCATACAAATTTTTAGAAAGCCGCCGCAAGTTAAACTGTTCAACACCTTCTAAGTAAGTCATTAAAATAATTTTGAAGGAATAGCGTTCCCGTATCTCACTCAGCATCGAAGCGATTTTTTCAGTGCTCAAGTCGGAGAGGACTTTTGCTTGCGATTCTTTGACCGTCGTTCCGTCTAAATAAGGATCGAAAACAGGAATCCCTAGTTCAACATACCCTACGTTAAATTTTTCAACTGTATCTAGAATCTCAAAAAATTTCTGTTTTGTTGGATAACCGAACGTCACATACAACACTAGATTTTTCATTAAGCACCTCCAAGCAGTTGAAGTACCCAACCCAATATTGGACCATATACAGTATAATCGGTCTCACTGAGAATGCGCATGATCGGGGCATAACTGCCCACCATCGGAAGTAAGAACGCTTGACCAAAAATCAAGAGAAAGCCATTTGCCAATGAGCCGATGATCGCACCTCTTCGTCCGCCGTGGGCATTTCCAAAAATAGCTGTTGCTGCCCCTGTAAAAAAGGTAGGGATCAACGCTGGAAATACAACGACTGGATAATTTAAAGCCCCTAGAAGCAGCATGCCTACTAAGCCAGACACCAAACTACACAAGAAACCAACAATCACTGAGGTTGGATAGTTAGGAAACAGCAAGGGAATATCGAGGCCTGGCTTTGAATTTGGAATGATTTTATTCGCAATTCCGTGGAATGCTGGAATGATCTCTGAGAGCATCATCCTTACACCTGTGATGATAACCGTGATCCACATACCAAATTCAACACCGCGTAATAAAGAAAAGACAAAAATATCTTGACCACCGGTAACATTTTCCATTGTCCAGCTAGGTGTTGCAAAAAGACTAACGGCTAAAAACAACACGGTCATAACCAATGTTAAGGCAATCGTCATCTCTCTTAAAAAGTTTAATTTTTTAGGAATTTCCATTTGTTCTAAATCATGCTCTTTGTTTCCAAAAACTTTAGCCAGTAAAGTCGCAACCAGCAACCCAAAAGAACTCGAGTGGGCTAAAGTAAATCCTTCTCCACCTTTGACCCCTTTTATACAAACGGCTACGTAAGCACAACTCAAAGTCATATATAATCCCAAGAGGACTGCACCTACAGCAACGATGCTAGTAAACGACAAATTCGTATTGAATTTCAGCAAAGCTGCAATCAAGCCTGCAAAGAAAAAGGACACATGAGCAGACAAATGAACATATTTAAAACGAGTAAAACGTGCCAGCAACAGGTTGATCAAAAAACCAAACGCAAAGATCAGCGCCATTTCTGTGCCGATATCTGCAAAGCTTTCTGCTTGAGCAGCACCGATATTGGATGAAAAGGACTGCATATCGAATACTTTAGAAATCATTTGCTGTAGTGGCAGCAGAGCCACCCCTAATGTTTGCCCGCCGACATTGATCATGGTGAACCCGATCATTGTTTTTAGCGTACTAGGTAGAATTTGATCCCACGATTTCTTCTGAGCGACCATTCCGACAATAACGACCATCCCAATAATAAAAACGGCTTGGCTTAATACATTATTTACCAAATATAAAAAGACCGACATGTTTAGACCTCCTATTCATTAATCGCTTTTAATAATTGCTCTTTTAAATATTCTTTATCCATCATATTGTCAATACGTACGATAGTCGCTGTTGATTCTCTCAGTGTGTCCGCAAAATCTGATGTGGTAATCAAAATATCATAACTATTTGGATCAACAGAGCCGATATCCGCTGCATCAACAGTCGCTTCAATTTTTTCTGCATCCAAAATTTGTTGTGTAAACAATCGCATCATCATGCTGCTTCCAACACCTGCTCCACATACTGTTACAATCTTTATCATGAGTTTTTTCCTCCTTTAATCATAGCTAAAATCTCTTCTGGTTTTTCTGCGTTTAGAAAACGCTGTACATTTTCTTCGTGTGACAAAATCTCTACCAATTCCGCTAACGCTTTTAAATGCGTTTGATGATCCACCGCACATAGACCAATCACGATTCTTACCGGATCGTTTTTAGGATGCCCAAATACGACCGGCTCTTTCAAAGTAACAATACTGAAGCCTACATCTAAAGCCCCTTCTTCGGGACGAGCGTGAGGCATCGCGATTCCTGGGGCGATGACGATGTACGTGCCATTTATTTCAACATTTTTTAACATCCCATCAATGTAACTTTCAGTTGCCAAACCACTTTTTACTAACAATTCGCCGCTTCTTCTGACTGCTGTATCACGATTTTCCGCAAGATAGTGAAGATCAATCAGATCCTCTGTCAATATTTCTTTAAGCATAGGTTGATACTCCTTTTTCAATTTCTTCTCCGATTTAAGGTTCAAATAGGTTTCAAACTCTTCTGATAACTGTTCTACTTGTTGAGGCGTCAATTTCACATAATTTTTCACCATGCTGATTAATTTTTCTAGACTGACTTCATGGTAGATGGGCTTGATGAATCCGCTGATGATCCCGACATCTTCCTCTGATAAGTAAGGATTTACATGAACAAAGGGCACGCTTTTTAGCTTCAAAGGAATCGTAGTAATGACTAGGTCAACCTTATTATTTGCAAGCCATTTGATCCCTTCTTTTTCGCCAAAGGTTTCAATTACATCAACATAAAAAATATTCTTTATTTTGCTTTTGAGAATCTCTGAGGTACTTATCCCGGCGTGGCAGATAATCACTATTTTTGTTTTATGGGGTACATAAAACTTTTGACGCTCTAGCGAAGCCGCAAAAAATAACGTAAAGAAACTAAGTTCGTGCTCTGTGAACTTAACCTTCAGCATTTTTTCAATCAGGAAAATATGTGTACGAATGATTCCGTGCAATGTTTTGTAATGTTCTAACACGTACTCATACATAGGGTTTTCCAATGCTTCGTTTGCTAAGGTTCGCTGATAGGCAGGACGTAAATGATTGATCAGCCCTTCATACAATTTTTGATCACTTTTAAAATCTACGTCAGGAAGTTCATCACTCACTGCTGTAATGAATGTTTCAACAACTAAATTGAATGTCACCCATTTGTCAGATAATAATTCTTGGTACTTAGTAATTGAGGCTTCAGAAAGCTTATTTGCCAAGAACTTAAGCTCCATAGAACTGATTTGATGATCGAACAGCACATCTAATTCCCGATGGTGTTCCCGAAGCGCGTGTTCCTCCCTCGTTAATAATTCCTTTTCAGCAACGGACAAAAGCGTTTTTCCTAGAGCCATTCTTTTCTTGGCGATCCAAAAGTGAATAATCACTTTTTGAATGGCCTCATCACTCAATTGAATCCCTAGTTTATGACAAATTTTTTCTATAAATACTTCTATGTCTAGTAATACCTGCTGTTCAAACTTATAGTGTTCTGTTTCAAACAGCAACGGATCTCTTTCAACCGTAGCAGCCAATAAATTACGAATATTCCGCTCTTCACCATTGATTCTGTACCCTCGAAAAGGAATCGTCTCTAAATCAATGTTGTTTTCACTAAGCTTTTTTCGAATCGCTTGTAAATCACTTAATAATGTATTTTTAGAAATGAGTGTCTTTTTCAATAAATCTTCCGTGCAGAAAATTTCTGTTGAAAGTAAAATAGATTCTAGTATACGTACTCTTCTAATAGATTTATCACTACTAACAAACTCACTGTTCAAGAGCAATAATTTTTCAATCGCCACAGGACTTTCTACAGTGGCATACACGCGCCCTTTGTCTATAACAATTAATTCTTGAGAATCCGCAGCGAGTGTTTCATTAAGCTTATTGATGTCGTTGTAGATCGTTCGCGTACTTACTTGAAATCGTTCGGCCAATTGAGTGATTTCAACTTCAGTTCCTTTTTTTGCTAGCAAAGTATATAAATTTGATAATCGATTATCCATAAGCGTTCCTCCTAAATTTAGTATAAGGTATTATGCACGGACAGAAAAAGAACAGTTCGCTTCAAACTTTTTGAAAGGAACTGTTCTAGGGACTTTCAGAGGCCCCTTTACAAGATCGGCCTTTGACATTTCGTTATCAGAGCATTTATTAAGTAAAAATGCTAAAATTAACCCATAAAGTATAAAAAAATGAGGTGATTAGTTGGAAGAGTATCGCGGTTTGCTAGAAAAAACGATTTTACTGCAAGAAAAGCCTATTATGATGTCCTTGCTCATCATGACCGATGGGGAGAATAAGACTGAGGTCTTGATCAAGGACCGCTATTTATCTAGTTATGTGTTCCGCCTGCCGGACAATAAATATATGATCCATATCGAAGGGCGGCGCAACAAGCGCAATCAGCTCGTTGCAAAGCATTTTGAGATCATGAATCCTGATGAATACATCAAGATCATCGGCGCACCGGAATAACGAGGCTATGGAGTAAAAAAAGAATAGGAGCAATTCTCTTGTCAAAGAAAACTAAACTAGTTGCTGCGATCGTGATCGCGGCAGCTAGTTTCGCTGTTTACAGCACAATGAATACTGGATCAGAACCAAAAAATCCCGTTCCGGCAACCACGCAGGCGCCCTCTCAAGCGCAGGAAAATCCCACACAACAGGAACTCTCCGCACTGGATTATGAAGGAACGCAAACGATCGAGATCAACCAAAACAAACCGACTTTTTCTGAAGAAGACCTTGCTACTGCACAGGGACCATGGGAAAAGTATGGGGATCTGGATCGGCTGAATCGGGCAACCGGCGCGGAAACGCTGCTGAATAAAAAGATGATGCCGACGGAAAAACGCGGCGAGATCGCCAGTGTCACCCCTACCGGCTGGCACAATAAAAAAATCAACGGACAATATCTTTTTAATCGTTCACATTTGATCGGCTATCAACTGACCGGACAAAATGCGAATTGGAAAAATTTGATTACCGGCACGCGCCAATTGAACAGCCCGGAAATGCTGCGCTTTGAAATGGATATCAAGTATTATTTAGAGAAAAGCAGCAAGAATTACGTCCGCTATTCTGTCGTGCCGATTTTTCGCGGAGACGAGCTTCTGGCTCGAGGGGTCCACATGACGGCACAATCCGTCGACAGCAAAGAAGTGTACTTCAATGTTTACATTTTTAACGTCCAAAAAGGGGTCACTCTGAACTACGCTGATGGCACGAGCACCCTCAGTGACACATCGCAGCCCTCTAGCGCCTCTTCAGAATCTGAGACGGCACGCTATGTTGACGGCAACGGCAAAGGGTTGATTAAAGGATCGAAAAGCGGTGTTTATCATCTTCCCGGCAGTAAGTATTATGACAACACGACGAATCCGAAAGCCTGGTTCAAAACCGTTGATGAAGCTAAAAAAGCGGGTTATCGCCCCGCAAAATAATTTTGAAAAATTTTTCACATTTCTTCTTTACAGATATATTTCTTATGTTACAATAATATTACGAAATAAACGTATTACTTTGTTTACATTTATAGAACCAGTTGGAAAAGGAGAGATCATTTTGAAAAGAACATTTTTTGCGTTAGCCTTATTGCTTTTATTCCCTTTAGGCGTGAAGGCCGAAACGGAAACTTCTACAACAGCGGAGCAATCCCCTGCAACGACTGAACAAGCAGCACCTGCGAATGTACAAAGCAGCGACAGCGCAACAGTTGAGTCGAACGCTTCCGGTGAATCAAGCACAGCGCCAAGCAATAACAGCGATGTAAAGGACATTGAGAAAGCAAAGGATGATACCGTCGATCAAATCGAAAAAGAAACCGGCGTGAAAAAAAGCAGCGATCCTGTGGGCAATGAACAAGCCCCCGCTAAAATCCGTGAGATGCTGAAGGACGATTCAATGAAAAGCATCCTGTCACCTAGCGAAGTCGACGGCTATACTGATCAGCAGCTATTAAATGCCATGACCCTTTGCCAACGAATCGGTACAGATACCTACGGCTTAGATGTTGGCGGCTATGCTCGGATTCTTCAAGCGCTCTACAAAGACAAAACCTTGTCTTGGAGCAAGATCGAGAATATCTTAAATTACAATCCAAGTGACTACAAAAATGCTATCGAGATGGTGGACCAAATCGACAGCCTGCAAGCCTATTTAGCAGCCGTTTACCCTAGCAACAGCTCGTTTATGGCGATTCGCCAAATGAGTAATCAAGAATTAACCAACGTCTTGACCTACATCTCTCCGATCCAAGAAAAAATGATCGCGGCAGATGGCGACTTCTTCCCTGGCATCATCGCATGGATCAGCCGCTATTCAGCTAAAGACGATGTGCGAAATGGCGCTGCTGGCACCAGCAGTACGACGGAAACGACAACGACGTCTGAAAGCACCACAGCCACCTCAACCACTCAAAGTGCTGAAAACAAAACGCCGGCTTCGTCAGACAATGACAAAAAAGAAGACAAAGGCGGCTTCTTACCAAAAACTGGAGAAGAAAGACGAACATGGCTGACTGTCGCTGGTGTCCTTATTCTAGTGATCATCGCATTTGTCATGATTCGCCGCAACCGTAAAAAATAACTAATACCTGCCCTGCGATCAACAGAATCGCGGGGCTTTTTTTTGTGATTTTGATGCTGAAAAAATAGACGTGTGACAGTTTTGTTAGGCGCAGATAGGACTCCCGCCCGATTTTCGCTCCTGTCTTTTTTGATAAGCTAAGAGTATCAAATTTGAGAGGACGATCATGAGAACTATGATAAAAAAACTACTCGGCATTCTTGCCAGCATCGCCATTTTACTATTTGGAGCAATGCTTTATTCAAAAAATTCATCTAGCGAGGTAGCAGGTATCTTGGATCAGCTCAACCCGTTAGTTCCTAAAAGTGAACTCTATGTAAAAACAACCAAACCACAATCCGTCAATGGATACGGCACAGCTACTTACCAGCAAATCGCCGCCAATGAAAACGGCAAAACGCGGACGGTCCAATTCAATGGACTCTCTGAATTAAAAACCGATCGTTATTTGAAGCTGACCAATAAAGGCAGCCACATCGAGACCTACGAGGAGGTCCGCCGCGACCAAGTCCCCGAAAAGGCCTTAAAGGAAATTGATCCGCGGTAATGAAAAAAGTTCGTCTGTCACTACTGACAAACGAACTTTTTTGCGGACGATTCTTCGTTTCAACGAATGATCGTTGTTGATATCTTGGCATATCTTGCCATATACGCAGCTTGGCTGCCGAAGAAATTTCGAATCCGACTCGTTGACTTCGCGCCGATAATCAGGAGATCCGGTTCATAGGCTGGAATATATTTATTCACGATCAGCTCCCCCGGATTGCCTTTATCAACGAGCGCGGTGACACGAACCACGCCATATTCAAGCGCCTCCTTTTTGTAGGCAGCACATCGTTCTTTCAACGCCTCCATTTCCTTCTCCCAGTAGTTTTTGTCCATAGACTGATAAACATTTATCTTTTGTTCTTCTAAAATTGAAACGATCAGCAGTTCAGCCATCTCGTGCCGCGCTTCTTGAATCGCGTAGCGAAAGGCTTTTAGCGCATCAGGACTCTCATCTACGCCTACCATGATTTTCTTACTATTCATCTTCATTCTTCCCTTCATGTTTGACGGCATTAAGCTGTTGCGCGTACCGTTTATTTCCTTTGTACAATTCGATCGTCGTCCAAACCAGCATCAAGAGAACAACAACGACGATGGCGTAGGCGATGGTATCGGCAAGCTGTACCTGTCCCGCAGACGGTGTTTCGCCGAAAAATCCTTCGATTTGATTAGGCAATCCCTTCATATTCAAGAAAATCAGCCCAATTACAGAGAGCCAGCCCAACAATTTTACTACCCACGAATTTTTGAAACGCTCCCCCATCTCCACGCGGCTATCGGTAAACATCAGCAAAGGCAGCATCGAGAACGGCAATGCGAAGGCGAGGAAAACTTGCGAGTTGTTCATCAAATTGTTGATGGCGATGTGCTCCTCCACCTCACTTTTCCCGCTAGTCATGAATACACAGATCAGTACAGGAATGACAGACAAAAGCCGCGTGATCAAACGTCGAAGCCAGATTGGGACTCTCATATGAACAAATCCCTCCATGATGATTTGCCCAGTAAGTGTGCCGGTGATCGTTGAATTTTGTCCAGAAGCCAACAAGGCGACGGCGAAGAGGATCGACAGGATTCCTGAGCTGGCGACCTGCGCCAAGAGGCTATTTGTCATGACCGATGGATCAGACAAGGCTTTGTACAAGCCGAAAAAAGACGGATCGGCTACGCTGCCAGTTTTAAACACAGCCACACCCATGATCAGCAACAAAGAATTGATGAAAAAGGCCATCGTTAGTTGGATGTTGGAATCCCATTTTGAAAAACGCAACGTACGTGCGATGTCCTCTTGATCGTCATGATTAATTTTCCGACTTTGAACGATCGACGAATGCAAATAAAGGTTGTGGGGCATGACCGTTGCGCCGATAATTCCCAAGGCACCAGTCAATGGTGTTTGTCCAGCGACGGAACGAGACGTAGAGAACGCCTCCGAACGAGGAAGCAATCCTTGAAAAACGGCTCGCCATTCGGGCTTCGACAATGCGACCTGGTACGCAAAAATGATGAAAATAACGACGATCAGCGCGACAACGATCGCCTCGATCTTGCGAAAGCCGATTTTTGTCAATAATAGCAGCAGCAAAACGTCAAAGACGGTGATAAACACGGCGATCACTAAAGGGATGTTGAACAATAAGTACAGTGCGATCGCCCCTCCGATGACCTCCGCTATGTCCGTCGCCATGATAGCCAGCTCCGTTAATAGCCACAAAACGATCCCCAGCGTCTTGCTTGTTCGGGCGCGGATCGCTTGCGCCAGATCCATCTGGGAAACGATCCCCAGCTTCGCGGACATATATTGCAGAAGCATCGCGATCAGACTTGAGAGGAGAATAACGGACATCAATAAGTACTGAAAATTTTGCCCTCCCGTGATAGAAGTCGACCAATTCCCTGGGTCCATATACCCTACAGCCACTAGCGCACCCGGCCCAGAATAGGCAAAGAGCGTTCGCCAAAAACCAAGATCCTTTGGAACCGTGATCGTGCCGTTGATTTCTTCAAGCGATGGCCCATTGGCGTATTCTATTAAATGATGCTTACGGGTAGCGGTGTCCGAGTTCTTTTCATGTGTAGCCTTCAACTAAATTCCTTCTTTCAAGCCTTGTATATATTTTAGGCATACCTAAAATATCGCACTTCATTTTTTTAAGCAAGGGGCTGTTTTCCCCTCACATCAACTAAACGCCCACGCATAACTAAATGGATGTTATAAATACAGCTTCCTGTTTCAAAAAATCCGTTGCTTAGCTATTTTTTTATCTTCCCTTCTCTTCTAGTTAAACAAGCACATACGCTCAAAACGAAAATCGTTATTTTAAAATCGATAAAAACCACTAATTCGTTTTTTTATTTATGCATTTATTGTCTTTTCGGTTTTTTCGTAAAGCCTTTTTCCTTATATAACAATGCATTTATCTCAGTTCCCTTTTTAAATATATTATTAAGAAAAATAAATCGGCTATTTTTATTTCACACATATCGTTATTATATACTCAGTAAACAGCCCCTATAACCTTGTTAGGTGAGGCGTCTATACAAACACAGGCTATTGCGCAGAAACGTCGAAAGACGCCAATGTGTAAAACAAGAATTGTCGAATTAAGGCTTTTCTAAACATAGCTAAGAATTTTCTTTACGTTGTATAGTGCCAAAACTCAGACGATGAGAGGACAGTAAAGGATCGCCTTCTTGTTGTAGCAAAGAAGACGATCCTTTTTGTTGCTATATTTATTTGTTACACGAAAGGACGACTTATTATGAAACGCTCGCAAAAAATTGTTTTACTATGCCTCACGGCTCTATTGATGTGCGCCATTTCAGTCTCTGCCTATTCCTTATTTGTCAATCAGCATTTGAGAAATACCTTAGACAACGGGTATCATCCCATCAAAAATGTGTACCAGACAACCACGAAAAAAGACACCGAATCCTTTCTAGTCATGGGTTTGGATAACACGATCGAAAGAAAGCTGGGTACTACTCGAACGGACGCGATGATGGTCATTACCGTCAATCACAAAACAAAAAAAATCACCTTTTGCAGCCTGCCGCGTGACAGCTTCGTACCCATCAGCTCAAAAAACTATCAGGGCAATCAACGCATAGAAGCCGCCTATACCATCAACGGTCCGACGGCTTCGGTCAACACGGTAGAAAACCTATTGAAAATCCCGATCGATCACTATTGTGTATTTAATTTTCTATCCTTTATTCAGTTCATTGATGCCATCGACGGGATCGATATAAATGTGCAGCACGCATTTGACGGCGTGACAAAAGACGGCCCCGGTGCCATTCATTTTGATGCTGGTAAACAGCACGTCGATGGTACAAAGGCGCTCTCCTATGCTAGAGAACGGCATAGCGACAACGACATAATGCGAGGGTTTCGTCAGCAGGAGATCATTCAAGCCGTGGGGAAAAAGCTGACCTCTAAAACGGCCGTCAAAAATCTGACTAAGATCATAGACTCTTTCGATAACAATATTCAAACAGATATCACCTCGGATCAGCTAATGGACCTGATGAAAAGCGGTCTGCTCTATAACAGCTATGAAAAACAACGAGTCGACTTTGATTGGCGCACCTTCAGCAATCAAGGACGCAGTATGGTGGAACTTTATCCAGATAGTATCGAGTATGTGAGTCATGAATTACGCGTCAGTCTCGGGATCGATACAAAGGACGCACGGGATAAAAAAACAAATCCCTTCCATACCAATGGTGAATACCTCTATCAAAGTGACTACTCTGTACAAGACGCGGACGTCGAAGACAAAGAATCCACTTCTTTGAACGGCAATACGTATATAGGCACAGCGGGCAACACCGAGACCGGCCCTCTCCATACCGTCAAAACTAAAAACGGCTTTGTTCAATAACTAAAAAACAGTGTAAAAGCAGGCATCAGGCGCTTTTACACTGTTTTCTATTTATAAGATGAAACGTTCTCTGGACAGTCATTTTCCTTGCGGGCAATCTCCTTGAATAGCTGCTTCACGTGCGCCTCGACTTCTTCGATGCCAAAAAGCTCGTTATTGCTTCTATTTTTATATAAATAATACTCCAGACTCAAGGCAGGAGGCAATGAAAAAAAGTGGACCCATTCGTTCGACAGCCATTCCTTTTCGATCGCATGAATAACACACACGCCTTTTTGCAGGTGCAGCCACTTATGAATCCCTAAACTGTCCTGACAATACAGATACTCAGGAGCAATTTGAAAATAATCGGTCATTCGCTGCGTCAGCTGCTGATGACCTAGATGATCGCTTAACACAATAAAGGGCAGTTTCGCCAAGGACTCTGGCGTTGCTTGGCTTAATGCAGGAATCATTGAAGAATTTGCCGCAAGGACTATTTTTGAGCGGATCAAGGGCGTACGCTCCAGTTGAGGGTCATCCACTAAACTGTTGGTGATCACTAGATCCACCTCTTTTTGCTTCAACTGATTCAACAATGCTAAAGGCGCTGCATGGGTGTAGGTGATGGTGTACGCTTCGTTTGTACAAGGATACTCCCCCGCTTCAAATAGGAAGACCGATTCACTGACACCCACTTTGAAAGTCGGACGTTCCACCCGTTGATACAGCGGAAAATGGATTTTTCTCGCTTCTTCAATGATTCGTTTGACAAAAGGCAGAATTTCCTTTCCCTCTTCACTTAGCATCAGCTTCTTGCCATAGCGGGTAAACAACTCATAGCCCAGTTCATTCTCGAGACTTTTGAGCGCCGAGCTCAAAGATGAGATCCCAACAAATAATTCCTGCGAGGCTTTAGAAAGGCTGTTGTATTTTGCAATAACATAGAAGTACTCCAATTTTTCAATCGACATTTTTTTCACATCCCATTGCGTTAAATTTTAGGTTAACCTAATTTTGCTCCTGCACCTAACATTACGCAAGGGTTAATTTTAAATAACACACATTCTTTAACAGAGATTAAAGATTGCTTTTGAAATTCCCTAAAAAAAGTGCTGATACACTTGATTCGTGTTTCAGCACTTTTAATGATTGCCTAAGCGAGATCGTCCCGCAATGCTTCGATTATCGTTTCTTTTTTGATTTTCTTCACTGCATAAAGCATCGTGATCACCACAATCAGGAAGACTCCTAGAATACTGACCATTAAGGCACTCCACGGAAATTGAAAGCTGATCTCAGCGCCCCCCTTCGACATGCCCTTATAGATCACCCAAGAAAGAAGACTTGCGACAGGAACGCCCAATAACAATGCGCGCCAGCCATAAAAGGCGCACTCATAAAGCATCATTTTAGTGAAATCACGATCTCCCATTCCAATAGAGCGCAGCATCGCCAGCTCCCGCCGACGCAGCTTGATATTCGTAGAGATCGTATTGAACACATTGGCGATCGCAATCAAGGCGATCATCACGACAAAGACTGAACTAAAAAGATTCACCACGAAAATCATGTTTCGATTTTGCTCAAAGATTTCTCTCACGTTGTACAGATCATAGTTTGCGGTAATTCCCTCTTGATCGATGATTGTTTTCATCTCCGTAGCAGAACGTCCCGGGTTATCAGATAAGAAGGTCAATCCCATCGTTTGATCCGCCCCTGCTGGCGAAAATTGAGCTCTCCTCTGATATGGAGCGATCACCATAAACACGTAAGGCTTCTTGTCCACGGACTGCTTCGGCAAAGGGTCGGCTTGGTACGTATCCGTAAAAGTCACAGGAACTGTTTGCGACTGATCCCAAGCGGGTTTTCCTTGAATCTGGGGTGCGATCGCCAGCAGCAGCTCTTTCTTAGAAAAGAGGTCGGTAAGGGTATCTTCTCCTTCAGCTCCCTCGATGCGTTGTTTAGCAACAGCGATCAGCTTGCCATTGCTTCCAGTATAATCCGCGATTGGCAAATGCAGACTTTTAACGAAACGCGCATACGTATGATCCTCTAGAAATTGCATGTCCAGTGGCACTTCTTTAGAATCCTCAGATGTCGCATCCTTTCCTTTAAGATAGGCTTTAGAAAGATCCTGCGCCTTCACGCGACTATTGTATTGCCCGATTGCCTGATACGAACTAGTAGTAACGCCTTCAACTTTCTGCAGCTTTTTATACAAGTGAAGCAGCTCTTGTTCAGGCAGCTCCGAACTGGTCAGAACAATATCATAATCAGATTGTGCCACCATATGCTTCGAGGACTCCTGCATATTACTGGCAAAAGAGCGCGCGGACACGAACAAAATGACACTCAGCGCAAGAGACAAAACGATCGTCCGATAACTTTTCTTATTCCGTTTGAAATTTTTTAACGCCAACATCCCTTCCAATCCGTATAGTCGTTCAGAAAAGGCGTTCATCTTCATATCCTTCGGCGAGATCTTGACTTCATTGGATTGACGGATGCTTTCCATTACTGGCGTTCTTGCCGCCTTTTTCGCAGGGATATATGCGGAGATCAGAATGGTTATCAGACTGACTGCCGCTGCCGCCAATAAGATTGGAACAGACAGCGTGACTGTTAATGGTATATTCGCATAGAGAATGTTGCGAAAGTTTTTAGCTACGATCGTGATGACGATCTGGATACTTAAAAGACCCACTAATGTCCCTAAAGGAATGCCCACCGCGCCAATACAAAGTCCTTCGAACAAAACTGAATTTCTCAACTGCTTCGGTGTTGCCCCGATCGAAGCCAAGATTCCGAATTGATGCATTCGCTCATTCAACGAAATCGTAAAGGAATTATAGATCAAGAAGATAGAACCGACCATGATCAGCGCAATCAAGATCACACCAATCGAATACAGCAGCATATTGAAGACCTTGTCGTCGGAAGCACCGATAAAACGCAATACTTCATCGTTCAACGTGTACGGGGTGTTCCCCGCTACATTTCTAGCAAAAGAGCGGGCTTTTCGAGGGTGCTTCAGTGTGACAAAGAGACTGATTGGATCAGACTTCTCCGCATTATTTCCGAGAGTAATCACCGTATACCCAGGAGCTCCCTTTTCTTCAAATCCTGGTCGCTCACAAATACCCACGACTTTAAAGTTTCTTAGTGTGGTATCCGTCAAAGATTCGTTGTCTTTCTTTTCCTGATCATAAGTATCATGCTGGGTGAGTCTCCTTGTCCCTTTTTTTCGTTCACCCAAACGGATCGACAAAGTATCACCAATCGAATAGCGGACGCCGCCATTCGCGGCGATATGCGCTGGGATCACGACCTCCTCACTCGATTTCGGCAATCTACCGGACAACAGCTTAATGGGTAAGCTCCCATAGGTCTGTTGATTGAAGCCTGCCACAAAAAGATACGGCTTGTTTGGATTTTTTCCTCCTTCAAGCTTGCCGTAACCAATGTCCTCGAAGGTCGCTGTTTTCTCAACGGCCGTGTTCGTTTCCTGCTTTTTGGCAAAATCAGGTGTAGTATCCTGAAACGCTACCTGCCAGCCGCCATATTTTTGCTCCGCCCCCTTCACCATATAATGTTGCAGTGAAAGCGCAAAGGTAGCTACCGCAGCGATCATTGCTGAGGATAGCAGAACCCCCAAGATCGTCACCAATGTTCTTGTACGGTTCTTTTTCATGCTTTGCAGGGTGATTTTATTGAAGATATTCATGGTCACACCAGCCTCTCGTCTCGTACCACGTGTCCATCAGAGATACCGATAATGCGATCTGCCTGCAGCGCGATCTCCTCGTCATGGGTCACCACGATCAAGGTTTGACCATACTTTCGATTACTCATCTTCAGGAGAGTAAGAATTTCATGCCCGTTTTTACTATCCAAGCTTCCTGTCGGCTCATCCGCCAATAAAACCGCTGGCGCGTTGACCAATCCGCGTCCAACAGAGACACGCTGCTGTTGTCCACCTGACAATTGATTGGGCAAATGATTTTTGCGTTGACTCAATCCCAGCAACTCTAACAATTCGTTGAGCCGTTCTTGGTTCACTCGCCGTTTGTCCATTAAAACAGGTAACGTGATGTTCTCTACGACATTCAGCGTCGGGATCAAATTGTGAAATTGATAAATCAGCCCTACCTGTCTCCGCCGAAAAATAGCCAGTTTTTCATTATTTTGCGCGTACACATCTTGCCCATCCAAATAAATTTTCCCGCTTGTAGGGACATCCACGCCTCCGATCATATGCAATAGCGTCGATTTACCTGACCCAGATGTTCCAATGATCGCAACAAATTCCCCTTTTTCGATCGTCAAGGACACATCGTCTAGGGCAACCACTCGATTCTCCCCTTTCCCATACACTTTACTAAGATGTTCGATTCGCAACAGCTCCATTATATGAGCCCCCTTTCACATGGTTCACCTATATAATAGAAGCAACACCTTTCAGCTCGGTGACTTCTAAGTGAGAGATTCGTCACTTGGGAAAACGCAGGACGAACAGTGCACCGCCATCAGGGTGATTTTTCGCCACGATCGTCCCTCCCTGACGTTTGATGATCGAGTGGCTGAGGGACATGCCGATTCCAAACCCAGATTTTTCACCGTTTTGTCCTTGGTAAAAACGCTCGAACACCTGTCGCAGGTCCGATGCTTCAAAACCCTCGCCTGAATCATGGATCGTGAGTTCCGTATACAAGGGGTTCTCCGTTGCTGAGACCGTGATTTCTCCTTGATCACCGATACTTTCGATACAATTTTTGACGATATTCTGAATTGCTTCTGAAAGCCAGATTGGATCGCCATAAATCGACAACGTGGATGGAACAGCTCGTTCCACTTGAATTTCATGAAGATCCAGCGTAACTAAAAAGGGGCGCAAAGATCGATCAATCAATTCCTGAAGATTCACTTTTTCCTGATGGAATTCTATGACATCCGCATCCAATCGTGACAATTTCAGCAACGCTGTAATCAGTCCATCCATGCGAAATAGCAACACTTCGATTTCTCTCAGTGTCCCTTTCTGCTCCTTATCCCCCGTTTTATCCTTCGCCAAAGTTAATAAGAGATTGGCGGCGGTCAGAGGGGTACGCAATTGATGAGCGATATCCGCGAGAGAATCTGCTAAATTTTCTTTTTCCTTTTGAAGTGCCGCGTTCTGCTCCCGAATGCGAAGTGTCATTTTAGCAATCTCACTTTGCAAAACCGACAGCTCTCCTTCCTCCAGAGCATCGATGAACAAATGGTCCTCATTGTGTAAAACGCGGTCGATTTGTTCAGATATTTGTGCGATCCGCTGGTATCGAGCACGTGTGGCTAGGAAAAAAAGGCACCCGAAAAGAAATGCTGTTATCAAAACCAGCATCCCAGAGACCGTTCCAAAATAAAAACCGATTCCCGTTAAAATCGCAGCAACAAGTAAAAACAGCCGTGCGAATACTCGAAATTCTCGATTTCTACCCATTGATGCCACCTAGCCGATAGCCGATGCCACGGACGGTCAAAATGATTTTTGGATTGGAAGGAACCTCTTCTATCTTCTCCCGCAACCGCTTGATGTATACGGTCAACGTATTGTCATTCACAAATTCACCAGTCGTATCCCATAGCTCGTCCAGCAATTGTTCCCGCGTAAGAATATTTTGAGGATGATTCACGAATACCAGCAGCAAGCGATATTCTAATGCAGAAAGAAACACCTCACGACCATCCTTTTGAACGATCCCGCTCGCAGGATCGACACGCAGCCCCAACACCTCAAATCGGACTTTGCTATGGTCGTATTTTCGCAGCGCATTCCTTATTCGCGCCAACAACTCCCGTGGGCGAAACGGCTTAGTAATATAATCATCCGCTCCCATGGTCAATCCCGTCACAACGCTCGCCTCATCGCCAGAAGCCGTCAAAAAAATAACTGGAATATTCTGTTCCCCTTTGATTGCTGTGCAAACCGTAAACCCATTTCCATCTGGAAGTGAAATATCAACCAACGCGAGATCAAACTTCTGTTGTTCTAGGTGCTCGAGGGCTTCCCTTTTTGTTGCCGCATGTGTCGCCGAAAACCCGTCTGTTTGTAATAACGTGATTAAATTTTCTGCGATAGATCGATCGTCTTCTACTAAGAATATATGTGTCATCAGGCAGACACCTCCGTTGTTTTTATCCTCTTTATTCTACCACCAAAAATTTTTAAAGCGAATCCAACTCCGTTTTCTCCCCCTCAACAAATTCGTTTGCATGCTTTCAAATAAATGATGGACAGTGGCAACCACAAATAAAATAACAACGTTTATCGATTTTTTTTCAGAAGAAACTTCCATCGTTTAAGTATCCATGTCTGAAATTTTTGGAAAGCATTTGGCAAAAAAACGAAATAGCTCATGAAGGGAGACCTCAAAAGGATCTTGGACGTTCCACTTTCTTCCTCCTCCAATTCCCAATTGCTTTCTCTCCTTCCACGCGTAAGATAAATATGCACAACAAAATAGAATCATATTAGGTGAGGTTACTCTGAAGAACACAGGTTATCGCTCGGAAATGTCGAGAGACAGTAACGAGTAAAGCAGGGATTGTCGAATTAAGGCTTTTCCAAGATAACTAGAAATTTCATTCTTACGTCTCAGAAAGCCAAAGCTCAATTATCGTGATTATTCTCTGTCCCTTTATTCAGCGCGGCCTCCTTAATATGACTATTTAGGAGGTTTTTGTATTGAAATTTTTACGCGCAACACCCCAGAAAAAGGCGGTACTTTCGAAAAGCATCGGGAATCTCACCCTCCTGCTGATCGTTGCACTTTTTTCCTTTATTCTCATTTTTTCTTTAGTTAAGATGAATCGCCCGATCCAGATCCTGCCATCCGAAGACTCCTTAGCCACCGCAAGGTCTTCCCATGATTTTTTATCGGTCTCGAATCTTTGGTATTTCTCTGTTCGGACGATGTTCCGTATGATCGTTGGAATGATCTGGTCCTTTCTTTTCTCCTTCATTTTCGGAATACTCGCGGTTAAATACAAAACGGCTAGACGAATTATTTTGCCTATGGTCAATTTTCTTGAATCCGTACCGTTGCTAGGGTTTCTGACCTTTACGACGGCTTGGCTGCTTGGCCTCTTTCCAGGAAATGTTTTGGGGGCAGAATGCGTCGCGGTCTTCGCGATTTTCACCGGTCAAGCTTGGAATATCATGTTGACCTTGTATCAGATCATGGAGGTCATCCCTGCCGATCTATCGAATGTGGCCGATCAATTCAAGCTCAATCCATGGGAAAAATTTTGGCGTCTCGAGTTTGTTTACGCGATCCCGGGCTTATTGTGGAATGTGATCATCTCTCAGACCGCCGCATGGTTTGCCCTAGTTGCCAGTGAACAGGCTTCAGTCGCGCTGCCAAAAAATACCACACTGTTTCTGCCGGGGATCGGTTCTTACATTCAAGTCGCTTTGGACCGCGCCGACTTCAGAGCCTGCTTGTGGGCTGTCCTAGCGTTATTGCTAAATGTCGTTATTCTCAATTTCTTCGTCTTCCAGCCTTTGGTGCGGGCGACTTACTACTTCAAATATGAAGCAGATGTTGAAAGCTCCGTCCCACCAAAATCTGTCGTTTATCGTTTACTGAAACATGCGACGCTATCCAAGGTAATCGCAAAAGGCTTTCGCAAATTTGCTCATTTTTGGCTCTACAGGCTCCCCGCCTTTTGGTACACCTGCCATTTGGACCGAGTATATAAAGGGGTCGCAAAGTTCCGAAATTTCTTTAAAACACTTTGGTATGTCGGCCTTGCTATTGTTGTTATCTATAGTTCGATCAGGCTCTATCATTTCTTGCCTCATCAAGATTTCAGCATGATTCCAAGATTGACCCTTTACACCACCCTTCGCGTAACTTTGGCGATGCTCTTTGCCGGACTTATTTTTACGCCATTAGCCATCTGGGTCGCAAGTGACAATCGGCGGCTCAATATTGTTCAGCCGATCGGGCAGATTTTAGGGTCGATTCCTTCAAATGTCTATACGCCCTTCATCGTTATCGTGATCAGTATGGGCGCAAATAAGCTTCAATGGTGGATTCTCCCCCTCATCATGGTCGGCTGCCAATGGTATTACTTCTTTAATGTGATCGCCGGTTATTTAGCGATACCTGATGAGATCCGCGACGTGACTAAGCTGTTTAAATTGTCAAAATGGCAGTGGTGGGTCAAGTATCTGATCCCTTCGATCTTGCCCTACATCATCACCGCCATCATCAATGCTGCGGGGGCTGCTTGGAATGCCGATATCGCTGCAGAAAGTATCCAATGGGGAAAAAAGACCATCAGTGTAAACGGCTTGGGACAATACATCTCAGTAAATGACGGTATAAAGAACAAGTCTGCATTAGGGACCTTAGCCATGTGCTTCATGGTCGGGCTATGCATTGCTTTTATCTGGCAGCCCCTGTACCGAGCAGCAAAGGAAAAATTTCATTATTAAAAGAATAACTAGAAAAAGGAGACGTATAAATGAGGCGACTCTCAATTTATACAAAAGAAGACAATGGAAAATACAGAATTATTAAATGTAAGAGCAGTAAGCAAAGAATTTGAGATCGAAGGACGCAAGGAACAACTAAAAGTCCTAGAAAATATTGATTTGACAGTACAAACCAATGAATTTTTAAGTATCATCGGCCAGTCTGGAACAGGAAAATCAACACTATTAAGAAGTATCGCAGGACTCCTCCAGCCAACAAGAGGCGTGATCACCTTTGAAAACAAAACCCTCACGGAACCCGATGCAAACATCAGCATGGTCTTTCAACATTTTGCCCTCTTTCCTTGGTTGACTGTTGAGAAAAATATCAGTTTTGGATTGGAAAGCCTAGAAGGCCTATCACGAGAACAAATCAGCTTGCGCGTCAGCAATCTGATTGAAATGATTGGACTGAAGGGCTTTGAAAAAGCCTATCCACGGGAACTTTCGGGCGGTATGAAGCAGCGTGTCGGATTTGCTCGTGCCTTAGCGATCGAGCCGAGCCTGCTGCTGTTGGACGAACCCTTTTCAGCATTGGATATCGTGACCGCCAGCCAATTGTCCAACGATTTACTAGAAATCTGGTTAGGCAATCAAATCGCGACCAAATCCATCGTCATGATCACCCATGATGTCCAACAAGCTGTTCAGCTTTCCGACCGTGTTGTTTTGATGGACGCCAATCCCGGTCGTGTGGCTAAAATCTACCCGATCACGATCCCAAGAAACCAACGCTCCCCTAAAACGATTCTCCCTATCGTCGAACAAATCACCAAGGAAATGATTCGGCGAATGCACATGTAAAAAAAAGACATCCAAGCACATGCTCGGATGTCCTTTTATATAATACAATCAGGTCAAGACCTCACCTAACGCTTAAATATTGATTTACTTTTTGATTCTACTTACCACATATAACAACTTAATCACACCAATTAGGCCCCCCTTTAAATATTAATCAATAGACTGCTTCAAAAAAATTGAAAATCGATTTTCGTAGCAGCGCAAGCTCTCCTTTACGTAAATTGACATCCGTAGGACATGTATTGAAAACAACCGCACCGGAAACATTCATAACGAAAGTACTACTGTTGTTTTGCCCAAAAATCTCACTGGTATTATAAAGGGCGTATCGGCGGTAATGTCTTCTTACTTCGGCAATTTGCTCATAAGATACGTATTAGAGAAGCACATAACAATCTTTTGTATTTTATATTAGTATGATCCTCTTGAGTCTCATCGAAAATTTTTGATTTTCTGTTCATTCAAGTTTTTATAATCCGGTCATTGCCTTTAATTCAGCCTTAACTTTTTGTCAAGAAAACGATGGACTATAGGATAAAGGAACGCAATGAATCCGCTTTCTATATCGACCTGGTTTGTGTTAAACTTAACATGAATATTTAATTAAAAATATAGTTATATAACAGTATAGTGGGGAGTTGTAATGAATGGAAATGGACAAGTTTAAAGAAGATTTGAAGCAATTGGGCAAGCGAGTAATAGAATTAAAGGATAGTATCGGTACAGAAGAAGCAACAAAGACCTCTCTGATTATGCCTTTTTTTGCTGCATTAGGATATGATTTATTTAATCCAACAGAATTTGTACCAGAATTTACTGCTGACGTCGGTATAAAGAAAGGTGAAAAAGTCGATTACGCTATTGTTCTTGAAAGTAAACCTACTATCTTAGTTGAGGCCAAGTCAATAAACGAGCAATTAACCAAACACGATTCTCAATTATTTAGATATTTTGGTACAACTGAATCGAAATTTGGAATTTTAACCAATGGGCAAGAATACAAGTTTTTTACAGACCTAGACGAGCCAAATAAAATGGACCTTTCCCCTTTTTTAACAGTCGATATTACAAAAATTAAAGACAACCAAATACCGGAACTTGCAAAATTTCACAAAGATAATTTTGATGTCGATAAAATTACAAGTTCAGCAGCTGAACTCAAATATTTAAACTCTCTAAAAGAGTATTTATCTTCCGAGTTGGATGCCCCTTCAGAAGAATTTATCAAATTTCTTTTGAATGAAATATACGATGGTATGAAAACAAAACAAATTTTAGAAAAATTCAAACCTATTATAAAGAAAGGATTAAACCAATTTATTTCTGAAAGAGTAAACGATAAACTAAGTGCCGCTTTGAAATCATCTGTATCTATCGACAATCCTGAAACCCACTCAGAATCTGAAACTACTGAATGTAAAGATACAGAAGTAATTACTACACCTGAAGAAATAGAAGCCTATACGATCTGTAAAGTAGTATTAAAAGATTCTATTCCACTAGATCGTCTGTTCTACAGAGATAATCGAAGTTATTTCAATATTTTATTGGATGATAATATTCGCCGTTGGATTCTACGTGTCCGTTTTAATAGTATTGGTATGAAGATTGAATTAAATGATGAAAAACATACTGTTTATGAGTTGGAAAGCCCAATTGATATTTACAATCATGCTGACGAAATTATTAACGTCGTAGAGAAGTTTTTATAAACATCTTTCTTTGGGAGGAAATAATGGCAGCTTTAGATCACTTATCACCTACTCAAGTTCAAAGACTCATCAAAGCTTTAAAGCATTTCAAAAAGCAGTTGCCAATCGAAATGCCCGAGTTTGGCAGACTGAATGATGACACACCTGTTTTAAGTATTGCTGAAAATATTGAGTACAAACTTCATCGATACCGTCATCCTCTTGAAAAAGATCGTTTTAGTATCCATCTTCGTTTTAGAGAAACAAATGAACAATTGATTCGTTTAGATATTAATAACGGTTCTCATCGTAATCCGGATGGCACGATTATTTCTCAGAATCATATTCACATTTATACTGATTCTAACTTTGCAAAAGATGCTTATGCATACCCACTTCCAACGGAATTTGACGATTTAGAATCAATCTTTTCTGCACTTGAACAATTTTTAAGTTATACTAATATCCAAAGAACTCCAATATAGGAAGTGGATGAAATGCTTAAAAGTGAAAATCTAAAAAAAGTCTATAATAATTGGGTTTCAACTGAGTTTGAGTATCAGGATATCGAGTCAAATTTGATTCGTATTGACACTCCTTTCTTTGATAGACATAACGATAGCCTAATCCTATATGCTCAGATCAATGGTGACGAGTCCATTACTTTAACAGATGGTGGGTATGTTATTGACGATTTGATGTCCAGCGGCATTTTTCTTCTTAGATCGCCTCAAAGAAAAGAAGTACTAATTAGACAACTTCTATCCTATGGTGTGTCGCTAAATACAGAAACCAATGAGCTTTATTTAAAATCTAGCTTAAATGACTTTCCGAATAATAAACATCGTTTGCTTCAGGCAATGCTTTTTACAAACGACATGTTCATGCTTAGCAAAAAGCAAAGTTCAAAAGTTTTCTTTGAAGATATTGCAAATTTTCTAGAGGAAAACAATATTCGCGCGTTTCAAAATGTTTCTTTTATTGGCACATCAGGAATGAGCCATAAATTTGAATTTTCCATCCCTGGAATCAGAGATATTCCTGATCGTTTGATCAAAACACTGAATGTTCCAAACAATGATATGTACGCTAAAGCCTTAACTGCTGATGTTCATAATACCTTTGAAGTTCTCTCACGTCCGACAACTTTTTATACATTTATCAATGATTCTGAAAAAGAAATAAAGTCGGATGTTGCTTCTCTTTTAGAACATGAACACATAATAATCATCCCTTTTTCAGAAAAAGAAAAGTTTATCAAAGAACTAGCGATGTAAAAAAGAATAATGCCCTCGAAATGTCTAACCACTTTTTGAGGGCATTATTCTTTTTTCGCAGTCTATTCCACTAATTAGCAATAAAATACATTTTTTAAACTATAGTTAGCCAATGGATTCAACCTATTTAGAATAGCCGTATTTACTATTTTTTTTGAAAATACGCCTAAAGTCCTATAGTCCCTCTATACTATGTAATGTATAGTATGACGTATAGAGAGGTGTTATGGATGGACAGTCAATTGAAAAAAGGATTAATCGAGTATTGTGTGTTGGCTTCGTTGGTGGAGATCGATTCTTACGGCTATCAAATCGTCAAAGAAATCCATCCACAGCTTGAGATCACCGAATCGACGCTTTACCCAATCTTAAAAAGGTTAGAGGCAACGGACAAAGTCGCCACCTATTCAAAAGTCCATAATGGACGCTTGCGAAAATATTATCATTTAACCGATTTAGGACGTGCCAGTATCAAGAAATTTCTGCAAGAATGGAACGATGTCGAAGCGGTGCACCATTACATTAAAAGGAGTGTTGAAAAATGAATCGAGTCGAATTTATCAAGGAACTCAGCAATTATTTATCCTATGAAGTCAGACCTAGCGAGGTTCATCGCTTGATTGAATATTACGATGAAATGATCTTGGATTTGATGGAAGATGGGTATTCAGAACGGGCAGCGGTCAAAAAATTGGGTGACCCGCAGCAATTGGCCTATGAAGCCGCTGGAATCCCTACAGAGGTGAAGGTGCCGCGTCGATTAAACTGGTTATGGATCAGTCTTTTGATCCTTGGCTTTCCATTATGGGGCAGCTTGGCGCTTGCCGTATTTTTGGTCCTCTTTAGTATTGACCTTGTGATCTGGTGTATCCCCTTCACTGGTGCCTGTTTGGCTGCGGGAACGATCATCGGCGGGGTTGCTGCCGCATTGACAAGTCCCTTTGTCCTATTCGATTCCTTCTTTTTAGGTGTCACACAGCTTGGTGTAGGTATGTTTCTATTTGGTTTCGGTCTACTGTGCATGTGGCTGACCTATAAATTCAGTGCCGTCTTTATCGAAATGCATCGCGGATTGATGCGTACGATTCGCCGCAACATTTTCCAACGAAAGGTGGTCCAAGTATGAGATCAAAACATTTACTGCCAAAAGTCGCGACCTATTTAGTCGGTGCAGGAATCGTCTTGATGATGCTCGGCTACGCCCTCTCAGGTTTTTCAGGGGAGCGCTACCGCATGGATTATCATGACCGTCACTGGTACAACGTGGTGAGCTTTTATAGTGAGTAATAAAAAAACGAATTCTCCTCGCTTGAGCGAAAAGGATTCGTTTTTTACTTGTTTTTTTAAGGACTTTCCAACGGCTTTTGGATCACTTGACTCAAGTTGATCCCACACCCGATCGCGTCCTCCGTCGCCTTTGGGTGCTTCAGCATTTTTTCATCCTGCCCTGTATGTTCAAATAAAGGGCACGACTTTTTAACAAAAAACTATTCCCACTCCTGACATCATGCTACACTAGCACTACTACATCCCTTTGAGAGGTGAAACCTATGGAAAAGATAACCTTAGTTCTCCCCCAAGCACACCACCAAAACGCGGTAGCGGAATACATCGAGGAACACTTTAACAGTGGTGAAGAATTTTTACACGGCTCTTCTCGCCTGACAGAAATGGAGAGTTACGGCGAGTGGCTGCGTCATTTATCCAATCAATCCGATCAAGCCACCGTTTCTCCAGATTGGGTGGCTTCCACTACTTTGCTGGCACTAAGAGAGAGCGATCAAAAACTGTTGGGTACGATCAACATTCGCCATGAACTGAACGATTTTCTCCGCGAATTCGGCGGGCACATCGGATACGGTGTGCGTCCAACCGAACGAGGAAAAGGTTATGCAACAGAGATTCTGCGCCTTGGATTGGCTCACTGCAGGATGCTTGGACTTGAAAAGGTGATGGTCGCCTGCCACAAGGAGAACGTTGCTTCCGCGCGTACTATTCAACGCAATGGCGGTGTCTTGGAAAAAGAGTTTATTTATACCGATGGAAAAATGGTCCAAATCTATTGGATCGACCTGTTGAAAGAAAAATAACACAATAGCAATAATTTTCGTGCGATTCCCCTCGCTATAAATTCTTGATAAATGCATTCACCTCTGCCGCAACTATCGCGGGGGAGGTCACATTTAGCTCATGTTTGCCTTTCGGGAGGATTCGTATTTTTGCCTGCGGCAGCAGCTCCGCCAATTCCTTCGTCGCCGGCAGATTTACGCGATCCTTTGCCCCGCACAACAAAAGCGTCGGTACCTGTATTAGACGCAACGATCCTCGCAAATCCAACTTCGCCATGTCCGCCATGAGTTCAAGCAACTGCTTCTTACTTAGATCCATGCCAGACTTTTTCAATAATGAATGCGGCAGGATTCGAAACACAGAATTTTGCAGAGCCATAAGCGCTTTATTCGGTGCCTCAAATTGTCCAGCCGCCACGATGATCCCTCTTAATAAGGGGTCCCCATCCATCCCATGACGAAGTGTCATCACGCCCCCAAGCGAGAGTCCGCCCAAAAGATAGGGTTCACTGTTCCCCTTCAAATACCCCTTCAGCTTTTGGTTCAGCCGCTCCAACGTCACTCTTTCATTTGGTACAAGAGTATCAAACAATGAATACACCGTAACCTCGGAAAGACCAATCCCTGCCACCACTTCTCGCCAACTCTCCGTCGTTTGCCCTAGCCCATGCAGTAAAATCAGTTTCATAGGAAACCCCTTTCAGCGCTTGTTTTCTTCATACTAACAGATTCGGTACGTCTTTATAAAGGATCGTTAAACAAAAAAGGCGGGTTTCTCATCTCCCGCCGTAAGCCAGTCGCTCATATACGAACGACTGGTAGTTTAATTTATTTTTATTAGTTGAACCGTTCTGCTGAAAATGCGATGCTACTTTTTGGGGATCTTTTCTAGAATGACCCAACAGCCCGTCATGAATAGTCCAATCACAACGCAACCAACAAGTGCGATATAGCGACCATTCGTCCCTTTGCCACCGGTACTTGGAAGTTTGCCGAACGGTGTATTCTTAATGTTTAGTTCAATTTTATTGTCCTTTAAAGAAGATGATCCTGAAATCGATTCGTTTGCTGTGAAGGTTACTTGACCGTCCATCCCAATAACGATTTCGAGCTCATCCGTCAACCCTAGGTAGCCTTTCGGAGCTGCTTCTTCCTTCAATGTATAGGAACCCGGTTTTAGTCCTGTGAAGGTGAATTGTGAGCCTGAAGTAATTATTTGATCATACCCATCTGGTCCTGTGACTCTAAATGACGCACCTTCAAGAGCCGCATCCTTATCATCTACTTTATAGACGATCAGCGTGAAATCTTTTAATTTATTAATAACTGTATGTGGACTGTCTTGGCCGATAACCTTCGCTTCAACGGCGGTTTTCGCATCATTCTCAGTAACTTCAATAGTAAAGTTCGTCATTTTACTATGACCGTCTGGAACAGCGATTTCTTCTACTACATAACTTCCAATTGGCAAGTTCTCGATTTTAACAGTCCCATCCTCCGCCGGTTCAAGGTCGGTGACCACTATTTTTTCAGATTGACCATTTTTTGCCTGTCTCGTTACTTTGAACTTCGGCTTATTTGTCCCAGTAAATGGAGTGTGACCATCATGACTATATTTTTTGAACACATAATCCGTAGTCATCAGCCGGTTGGTCATCGTAACACAATTATTTTCTAGCGTCGTTTCTGTAAAAATTTCTGGCGTATAGGTAGCCTCTGAATAACCGGTCACACGCTCTTTTTCTATCACTCGGTATTCTGTATCCTTACCAGCAACAGCATCAAAGACTCTGTTCCAGCTCTCTTTATTAGTCACATCTAACTCCTGTACATCAAGCCATTTTGCATCTTCCTTTCGCTGCAAAACCGCCACGACCTTGTTTGGACGTAATCCCCAGAAATCCTCTTGATCTTCCCATCTTTTTTCAACCGCCACATCAAAGCTATCTGCCTTCAAACGAACGGATGGGACTGCAAAATCAAGGACATCCGAACTATTTTCAGGTGTCGGTGCGAGTGTTGTTCTGCCATTGGTAGGGTACCATTTTCCAGCCACATATGCCGGGTCGTCCGTGCGCAGCTTCACAGTATACTCAATCTGAACCTCCTGACCATTATAGAGATTCAAATCTTCTACTGTTAGCCGACGGTTGTTCTCTTTCATTTCTACCGATGGGAGCTTGGTCGTTTCGCCAGCGACTTGAGTAATCGTCGGAGTACCTACCAACTCCACCATTTCACCGAGAGGATCATCAATTTTAGCTTGTTTTACACTTTGAGAAATCTCTTTATACCACTCGTCAATGTATTTTTCGAGTTCATAGATGGTTCCTAGTTGAAAAAAATAATCCTCTTGATTATCCAATGACCCCGTAGCATTGGCTTTTCGGCTAGCCATTCGAAACAGTCCTTCAATCAATTCGCTCTCAGAATGACCATCGCCGGAAGTCTTGACGATATCTACCGCCGATGTATGAATTTCTACGCCTTCAGCCTTCACATCATATGCTGCTGAGTTTGCCATAGTTATATGACTACTAAATTTTCCGCCGCCATAATTTTGTGTACTCGAAAACTTTGTTCTTGAAGAGGACGCTCCTAGAGACGACCCTGCTTTATAGGCGCTGCCGGATTGGCTATCCGACTCCTCGACACGGAATTTGTCATAATACATGGTTGGATCTGTGACCGCTTTTGTTGGCTTCCAGCTTAAATTGGGCGCACCATCAGTAAAAACCATCAACATTTTTTTTCGATTGTATTCCTTTCCTGCTTGATGGTACGATTCTTCTGCTTGCTTGAAGAGGTCATTAGCCTCAGTGAGTCCCCGTTGAGTAAATGTTCCTCCTCCAGAAGGATATTTTCCATACCCATTGGTACTATATATCTCCTTCCATGCATCCGTGTTATCGGAGATAGGCGTCGTAAATATCCCTTCATTTGTCGTATAAGAGGAAAAAGAATGGGCACCCAAACGGATATTTGCTTTTCCTTCTATTTTTAACGCACGGAGCTGATCGACTAATTTAGTCACTAGCCGAAGTGCATCCGGCTTACTAGGAATGGAATTCAGCGACTTCGAGTTATCCAATAGTAAGACGATATCCACTCCGGGCTCATAATTCGTTTGTCCCCGCACATTCAGTCGAACCTTAAACTCGTCCTTCTTATCCGTCGCCATCGCCATTTTTCGGATAGAGATCGCCGCTTTTTCTATATCCTCGTCCATATAGCCATAGTGAATATACGAATCCTTTAAATTCGTGCTTGTCGTATCCCACCCCGTATTGCCGTCCCAATTAGGCACTTTTTCAAGACCGCCCTGATGATTCAGCACATTTTCTTGACCTTCAGGCTGCCATGAAGGAATCGGATAAATCCCAATTTGAGGATCATCTGGACTATATTCAGGAATCTTGTTGGTATACACCGGGCGATTCGGCTGTACACGAGAGCCCTTTTTTGAAACAGCTGTTTCGCTGCTTTGGGATTCAACCATAGGACCGATCGGTGATTTCTTTTCTTTTGTTTTCAACACACCGGCGTGACTTTCTTTTGTCGCCGGAGGAATAGACAGCTCGCGTAGAAGTCCATCTGGAAGGATGCTTTCAATAATTTTCCCTTCTTCCTTCTGTACTTGTTCATCCATTTGAATGATCAAACGGATGGTCTGGATATCCTTAGGCAAGTTGAACGCTATATCTAATGCAGCAGACGAAGAAAAATCTTTTTCCACCAACCATCCTTCCTGCTCAATCATCCCTGTTAACACTGGATAAGCGATGGCTTGATTCTCGCTATCTGTCATTTTTATTTTTAATCGTTGGTTTGTCTTATTTTCTGTTTCTTTCCTATTTAATTGTACTTGCCAACAGTTTTCATCCGCCGCTTCTTTTACACTGTAGGAATAAGTAATCGCTGCATTCTTATGATTGTAAAATTCTAATTCCTCTTTCGTTTCAGTTGCCTTTACTAAACCTGTAAGAAATAAAGCACAACAAGTTCCTATTAATAGAATGGCTGTCAATACGTGTATTTTTTGAATCAATTCTACCCCTCCTATTTTACTTATACACAGTAAGTTTAAAGCAAAATAAGAAAACAGGGTTTTTCTGGCATATTGAAAATCTTGTTATTTATTTTTCTATACGCACTTATTTCAAAGCGTTCACGTCTCGATACAAGGTTTTATCCTGTTTTTTATTTTTATCTATTCTTTTTTTTAACCATTTTGAGTATTAATATTTATAGACTTTTTTAATAAAATTGACCACTTTCGTCCACTTTTATAAGAAACCCTAAAAAAAGTTTTAAATTTATTCAGCTCTACTTTAAAAAAAAGAACCGAAGCTCACTGATAATCAACGAACTTCGATTTATTTAGATCAGTTGTATAAAATAACTTTAAAAAATAATTCGAATAGATAAAAATAGAAAAAACGTGCTTTTCTAGGCCTTTGTCTATCCGCTATCGCTGCTCGTTTGCTTCCCTTAATTTTTCAATTTCGGAAATAGTTAGGCCTGTCACCATTGATATCTCATCTAAAGAAAGATCTATTTTGAGTAAACTTAATGCTGTTTCTTTCTTTTCTTCCATTCTCCCTTTTATTACCCCTTTTCTCTCCCCTTCTTCCCTCGCCACTCTCGCAGCCGTACTGATTTCAAGGGCTTGTATCTCACGATTCTTTTCTGCTCGCATGATCATTTCTTTTTCCTCGCTTTCTAATGATAGGTAATCGATTTTGGCTTTGGCTTCTTTTATGTATTCGGGGGCATCCTCTGCGGCGTCGCCTGTGTTGAAAAAGTATTGCCAATGATACAGCGCGGTGTTTCGGTCGCGCACGTGTTTTTTTAGGCTGAAAAAGCACAGGAGAAGGAGTTCTTTGCCTGCACGATTTACGAATACTTGCTGTGTCTTGGCGTTTAGCAGCTGAAACAATTGCAGGGCGTGCTCTTTTTCATTAAACAGGTCATACCCCATAATATTGATTCCATAAACAGGGCGCAGGCTGGCGTAGCTGCTTGGCTTGGCCTCTCTCTTTTTCTTGATGTCTCCATAAGGCGAACGGTAGGCTTCGGCAAGGTAAAACAGCGCACGCTCGTGGAAATAGTCGTGGGCATGGATCTGGCACTCGATGGTGGCTTGGCTGCCGTCCTCGGCGGTGGCGAGGATGTCGACTTCTGTGCGGCAGATTTCCTCCCCGTTTTCTTTTTGAAGCGTACGCTTGTAGCTGTCAATGTGGTACGTTTCTCGTGGACGCAGGGTCTTGAAATTGGTTCCCAACAGGTCATTCACAAAGGCCTTCAGGATATACAGGGAATCTTCGGAGGTCATGATTTTCTTAAACAGCAGATCGTTCGTCGGTAAATAATTTGGCATGGATTTCCCACCTTTCAGACAGCGCGCTCCGCTCTATGAAAGGCTTCTCTCGCCCTCATTATAGCATGGAAATTGCGGCACTATCAAAGTTCTTCTATGGGTAAATTACGCAAAAAGTGGACGGATTCGCTTGAAGAATCCAGACAAAAAACCCGCAGCCGATCAATTCGGTCGCGGGTGTTGGTTGACTAATTTTTAAGGTTATGTCACAAAAAGCGCCTCATTTTATACACCGGATTCGTTGCCTCTTCACTTCTCTATCTATCCATCAAAAAAGTCTTAACGAGTGAAGTTTTTTTCCATAATATAATCGATCTGTTCATCGTTACCAAAGAGGAACGTGTGTTGACCAACTTTTTTAAATCCAAGGCTTTCATAAAAGGCTATCGCGGAGGAATTATTTTCCCAGACACCTAGCCATATGGACTCTTTTGATTGCTCCTTCGCACGTTCATTCGCCCATTCGTACAATTTTTTTCCGAGGCCTTTGCGCTTAAAATCGGAATCAATATAGATGCGTTCAATTTCTAACGCATGATCCGCGATTTTTTCAGTCTGCGCTGACCCTATATTCAATTTGATATAGCCCGCGACCTGCGATTCAAAATAGATGAAGTAAAATTCAGAGTTTGAATTAGAAAGTTCGTTGATTAATTGCTCCTTATTGTAGGCGTTGGCTAAGTAGGTACTCAATTCTTCAGAGTCATTGTCTTTTCCAAAAGTTTCAGCAAATGTCTTCTCACTGATTTTTTGAAGCGTCTCCCAATCCTTTATATCCACTTTTTTGATTTCCATCATTTCAACTCTCCTTCCTTTTCACTCTATGCGGTATAGCTATGTTAGAGGAAAAATCATCTTTTGGCAATACGGAGATCTCTCCATCATTCAATCTATATTCTTTATTTTTGTTGACAATAAGCCCCTGTGTCCAAAAAACCCCTCCACCTAAAATGACTATAATTAATATTTATATGCTATTCCTATTTTATTTTTTCCAAAATGACGACAAAAAAATTAAAAACTGCTTGCATTTGTTTTCATAATCACCTAAAATTTATATTCGAAGAGAATGATAATCATTATCAATTAAAAGGGGGGCGAGAAGTTGAAGAAAGTATTTGTACTCGGTCTGCTGTTACTGAGTATTCTCTCTCTTTTTATTGGCGTAAATGATTTGATGTTGCGGGCGTTGCTTCAAGGAGATTCGGAGCAATGGCTGATACTGGCGACTACTCGTGTGCCTCGTACCCTCAGCTTGATTTTGGCTGGCGGAACGATGAGTATTTGCGGGCTGATCATGCAGCATCTTACACAAAATAAATTTGTTTCGCCTACCACTGCCGGCACGATGGACAGTGCCCGCTTGGGAATCTTACTGGTCATGCTGTTTTTACCGAATGCCTCGATAGCATCGCGAACATTAGCGGCTTTTCTTTTCGCTTTTTTGGGCACAATGGTTTTTTTTGGCCTGAGTCGGCTGCTTCCTGGAAAAGACCCGGTCTTTCTGCCTTTATTGGGCGTGATGTTTGGCAATATTGTTGGCGCGATCGCCACCTTCTTTGCCTACCAGTTTCAATTGATCCAAAACATGTCCTCATGGTTGCAGGGAAATTTTTCGTTAGTAACAAAAGGCAATTATGAGCTTCTCTACCTGACGATTCCATTGTTTTTCATCATCTATTTTTTTGCTTATTTTTTCACAATCGTCGGGTTAGGAGAAGATGTCGCGATCAATCTGGGCATCAACTATCGCCTGACGCAATTGGTGGGCATCGGATTGGTAGCAGCAGCCAGCGGTTTGGTCTTGATCATGGTTGGTACTGTCCCCTTTCTTGGTGTGATCGTACCGAATATCGTATCACTGATCTATGGCGACCACGTCAAACAGAACTTATGGATCACCGCCTTGAGCGGCAGTCTATTTTTAATGGCCTGCGATATCCTTTCCCGAATCGTCATCGCACCTTATGAGGTTCCAGTCAGTCTAACAGTGGGGATTTTAGGCAGTCTGATTTTTATCTACTTATTGGTAAGGAGGAATCGCGCATGACTCACTCTTTGCGAAAAAAAGAACTGCTGCTGATTGGGCTCACGATCCTCGCCCTCACCTTATGCGGGCTTTACTTAACTTACAATACTTATGGAAATTTCCAGTTTGCCTGGATACTCCGCAGGAAAAAAATCACCGCTTTTCTATTAGTTGCATTGGCGACAGGCATGTCAACGGTCAGCTTTCAAACGATGACGCAAAATCAGTTTTTGACGCCTAATATCCTTGGCCTAGATTCTCTCTACGTATTGATTCAAACATTCCTGTTTTTTATCGTGGGCGGGGTAAACATGCTGTCACAGGAGCAGACGTCTACTTTTCTGCTCAGCATCTTTTTGATGGCTATGATGAGTTTGGTGCTAGCCAAGGTTCTCTTGCGGCGACAGCAAAACGACCTGTTCATTCTGCTAATGCTGGGGATGATCTTCGGTACCCTGTTCAGCAGCACGAGCAATTTTTTGCAGGTCATGATGGACCCAAACGAGTACGATCTGCTCCAGGGCCGACTTTTTGCCAGCTTCAGTAATATTAATACTGGACATTTAGGCTTGGCAGCGGTCATCATTCTTGCAGGATCGTTCCTGCTCTTCGCAGCGAACCGCTATTTAGATGTCTTACATCTAGGAGGCGATCATGCGACAAATTTAGGCATTTCTCTCAATACATTCCAGCTGATACTGTTGTTTCTCATCAGCCTATTGACCGGAACGGCCACAGCATTGGTAGGACCCATCACCTTTTTGGGCTTTATTGTCGCCAATATCAGCTACCAGCTAATGCCGACATATCGCCACAACTACCTGTTTCCAACAGCGATTTTATTGGGTGTCATTTTTCTCGTGGGCAGTCAATTTTTGGTAGAACACGTTTTTCAGCTAAAGACCACTGTCAGTGTGGTGACGCAGTTCATCGGCGGTCTGTATTTTATCTGGAAAATCATTCATGAAAGGAGGAAGCAACGATGATCGATATCAACGATGTCTCAAAACACTACGGCACGAAAATGGTCATTTCCGAGGTGTGTCTGCCCCTCAAAGACGAACAGTTGACGGCGTTTATCGGACCAAATGGTGCCGGAAAAAGCACGCTGCTCTCGATGATCAGTCGATTGATCACGATCGATGCCGGACAAATCTACTTAGATCACAATGAAGTGAAGGCTTGGCGCTCCAACGAATTGTCTAAAAAGCTGTCGATCTTGAAACAAAGCAACGGCGTCAATTTGCGAATCACTGTGCGCGAGCTGGTAAGCTTTGGCCGCTTCCCCTATTCAAAAGGACGGCTGACTTCAGAGGATCAGGAAATGATCGAGTATGCCTTGGAAAAACTCGGTTTAGTCGAAATGGCAGATGATCGGATCGATACCTTATCCGGCGGACAGCTGCAACGGGCATACATCGCGATGATCTTAGCGCAAGACACCGATTATATTCTTTTGGATGAGCCGTTGAATAATTTAGATATGAATCACGCAGTACACCTCATGCAAACGTTGCGCCGATTGGTTGAGGAAGAACATAAAACGGTTCTGCTGGTCATTCACGACATCAACTTTGCGGCCAGCTACGCTGATGAGATCGTAGCGATGAAGGACGGAAAGATCTTTGCTCACGGAACGACCGCGGAAATGATTCAGCCGCATATTTTGAACACACTTTATGAAATGGATATAAAAATCTGTGAATTAGACGGCAAACGTTTTTGCATGTATTTCAATTAAAAATAACACAATCTTTGGTATCAAGACTCCTTTAACAAGGGGCTTTAATTATAAATTAGGGGGAAACAGAAATGAAAAAATATATTGTTGGCTTATCTATGGTATTACTGGGGATAGGCTTGGTGGGCTGCGGCTCGACAACGAAGGAAAGTACGAGTGATTCCACAGGGAAAGCCGCAACAAGCAGCACTGTCAAAGAAGAATCGATCGAAGTAAAGGACTCAAACGGCACGGTGACTGTACCGAAGAATCCTAAAAAAGTCGTCGTTTTCGATAACGGGTCGCTAGATACATTGGATGCTCTAGGTGCAGGCGATGCCATCGTAGGTGCGGCGACAGATAATCTACCCGCTTATTTGAAGGCCTATAAAAAAGTGCCATCAGCTGGCGGCATCAAAGAACCTGACTTGGAAAAAATCAATCAAATGAAGCCTGATCTGATCATTATCTCCGGTCGTCAACGCGACTTTTTAGATCAACTGAAGGACATCGCGCCAACGATGTATCTGGCTGTAGATCCAGCAAATACATGGCAGTCAATCAAGCAAAATGTTGAAACACTAGCAACAATCTTCGACAAAGAAAAATCTGCCAAAAAACAATTAGCAGAGCTTGAAACCAGCATCAACGAAACAAAAACCAAAGCAGAAGAAAGCAAAGACAAAGCCTTGACTGTCCTAGTCAACGAAGGACAATTATCCGCATACGGCAAAGAATCACGCTTCGGAATCATTTACGACACCTTTGGCTTTGCGACGTCAGATGATGCGATCAAAGCATCTACTCACGGACAAAGTGTTTCTTACGAATATGTTTTAGATAAAAATCCAGATATTCTTTTCGTTGTTGACCGTACCAAAGCAATCGGCGGCGATGACAGCAACAATCATGTTGCCGACAATGAGTTGGTCGCTCAAACGACGGCTGGAAAAAACAAAAAAGTGATCTCCCTGCAACCAGATGTCTGGTACCTTAGCGGCGGTGGACTAGAATCCGTTTCTCTTATGTTGAAGGACGTTAATAAAGCCTTTGAGTAGCAGCCCACATTTTTAGATATAGTTAGCCTCGCCATGAAACGATACATGGCGGGGCTATTTTTATTGAGCAATAAAAATAGCTGCTGCCACACCTCTTGTCTGACTCATCGATCTCTCCTTCTCTCCCCAGATACGTAAAATCTCGATTTCATCATACACACATTCACAAAAAAATTACTTACCTTTAGCCTTTAGTATAGATAAGTTGAATCATCCCCTCGCTATTCCATTTCAAACTATTTGAAATGATTCTTTTATACAGACATTCTATTTCTCACCTAGTTACCCGGGATTTCTAAGTCTTTATCTTTTCTTTACAAATATATTCTTTTCGTCGTCTTTTTTACATTTATGCCTTTTTAATACGCGTTATCTGCTATTTTATGAATTATTTTTATATTAAAATGCCATTAGTTTGTGAAAAAATATTGTAAAAATAAATGAAGAGGAGTATCCTGTATGTGAAGTAAACGCTTTCTAAAAAATTATGGAGGTCTTATGATGAAAGAAAAGAAACCAGCGTCAACTACTGTCTTGGAGAAAGACACGACACCATCCAAAGAATCTTTAACATCTCACGTCGATACTTTGGTAGAAAGGGCATTGATTGCTGAACAAAAATACGCACATTTCACACAAGAAAAAGTGGACAAAATCGTGAAGGCTGCTGCCCTAGCCGGATCTGAAGCTGCCTTGGTGCTGGCACATGAAGCAGTCTCCGAAACCAAGCGTGGTGTAGTAGAAGATAAAGATACAAAGAACCGCTTTGCTACCGAAAATGTGTTGAATTTGATCAAAGATGAAAAAACCGTTGGTGTTGTTGGCGAAGATAAAATTCGTGGTCAGGTCAAAATTGCTGCACCCCTTGGCGTATTAGCTGGTATCGTCCCTACAACGAATCCTACGTCAACGACCATGTTCAAAATTTTACTGACCTTGAAAACTAGAAATGCGATTGTCTTTGCTTTTCATCCACAAGCACAAGATTGTTCTGCTCATGCAGCCAAAATTTTATACGATGCTGCGGTAGCCGCCGGAGCACCCGAAGATATTATCCAGTGGATCGAGACGCCCTCTTTAGATAATACGACAGCTCTGATCAAAAATCCTAAAATCGCCTCCATCCTAGCCACTGGTGGACCTGGAATGGTAAATGCCGCATTAAAATCTGGTAATCCTTCCATGGGCGTCGGTGCTGGAAACGGCGTCGTATTTGTCGATCATACAGCCTTTCTTGACCGGGCTGTTGAGGATTTGCTTCTCTCCAAGCGCTTCGATAATGGTATGATTTGCGCAACTGAAAATTCAGTTGTCGTTGAAGAACCTGTTTACAAAGACTGGCTAGAAAAAATGCAAAAAAAGGGCGCCTATCTTGTTCCTAAGAAGGACTACGATAAAATAGCCAATTTCGTTTTCAATGAGAAACACGGAGTCAATGGAAATGTCGCTGGTATGTCCTGCAAATGGATTGCTGAGCATGCTGGAGTTGAACTTCCTGAAGAAAAAGATGTGATGTTGTTTGAATTAGATAAGAAAAACATTGGTGAAAAACTTTCATCTGAAAAATTAACGCCCTTGCTTTCTGTATACAAAGCGACAGATCGTCAAGATGCGATTGCTATCGTCGGGAAGTTATTAAGTTATCAAGGGGCTGGACATAATGCAGCGATTCAAATTGGCTTACAAAAAGATCCGTTTATCAATGAGTTTAGCGACAAAACAAATGCTGCACGAGTACTTGTCAACCAGCCAGACTCCATCGGCGCGATCGGAGATATTTATACAGATGCCTTGAAAGCAAGTCTTACACTAGGAACAGGATCATGGGGGAAGAATTCATTGTCACACAATCTATGTACAGACGATCTTTTGAATATCAAAACTGTAGCAAAACGACGCAATCGCCCTCAATGGGTGCGATTACCTGAAAAAATTTACTATGAAAATAATGCCATTTCCTATTTGCAAGATGATGTTGAAACCATCGATCGTGCGTTCATCGTTGCTGATCCGGGCATGGTTCAGTTTGGGTTTGTCGATACCGTATATAGTCAATTAGAATTACGCGAAAATGCAGTTGTCACTACCGTTTACGGGACAGTGCATCCAGATCCAACTTTGGGTCAAACGATCGAGATCGCTAAAAAAATGCGCGAATTCGCTCCAGATACCATCATAGCAATAGGTGGAGGCTCCGCATTAGATGCAGCCAAAATTGCCCGATTTATCTACGAGTTTTCACTGGGGCAAGAATCTGGGTTCCTTGATGATTACCGGAAAGTAAGCGAACTATTCTTAGAACTCCAACAAAAATTTATTGATATAAGAAAGCGGATCGTTCGTTTCCATCATCAAACAGAGACAAAGCTGATCTGTGTACCGACGACTTCAGGTACGGGTTCTGAAGTGACCCCGTTCGCAGTTATCACTGATGATGAAACACATGTGAAATATCCATTGACTGACTATGAATTAACGCCGCAGATCGCCATTGTTGATCCAGAGTTTGTCATGACCGTCCCTCGCAGGACTGTAGCTTTGTCTGGATTAGATACGTTGTCACACGCTTTGGAATCTTATGTTTCTGTAATGGCTTCAGATTTCACTCGACCTTGGTCGCTTGAAGCGATTAAGCTGGTTTTCGAGAACCTAGTAGACTCTTATAATTATGATCCAAAGAACCCAACCCGTGAAGGCGAACGAGCAAGAGCCAACATGCATTATGCTGCGACTTTAGGCGGCATGGCTTTTTCCAATGCCTTTCTAGGTATCAATCATTCTATTGCTCATAAGACTGGAGGAGAATTTGGATTACCCCATGGCCTTGTAATAACCATCGCGATGCAACATGTTATCCGTTTCAATGGGGCCTCAGGAAAAGTAAAAAGAAATCCTTACCCAAGATATGAAGTTTACCGTGCTCAAAAAGACTATGCAGATATCGCTAGATCACTTGGTCTAAAAGGCAGCACCGATGAAGCATTGGTTGATTCCTTATGTTTAGAAATTGCCAAGCTGGCTGAAAAGTTGGATGTTGATACAACCTTATCTGGAAATGGGGTTACAAAGGAGCATTTTGATGGGGCTTTAGAAAAGCTAATTGACCTTGTTTATAACGACCAATGTACACCTGCAAATCCTAGACAACCTGCTCTAAGTGAGATTCGTCAATTATTAATCGACCAGTTTTAAGCAGCCTTAAAAAATGAGGTTCAACGATTTACTCTTCATTATAGAAGCTAAATTAATCAAAAATGACTACCTAACTATTCGCAGTCTTTAAATAGAAAAATTGACGTCAAAATGAAGGACTGATTCTTGACGTCAATTTCTTTCTATTTTACGGTCAGAGAAAATAAGGAATAGAACGAGACTAAATAAATTGAAAATAAAATTGAACCATTAAATTTTAATCATACAGATGGACTATGTTTTTGCATCCTCCAGCCATTAATTTACCTCTCAACTAGAATTGAAGGTTTTTAGAGAAGGTATCTATTGGAAACTATTTAATTTTAATTAGGAAAGGAAGGCTATTTACATGAATGACAAGGTACAATTGAAGGATCAGTATAGCTTATTTATAGATGGGAAATGGACAGCCTACGACGCGGAACGCGCACTGTTGGCAATAAATCCCGCAAATGGAGACTGTCTTGCAAAATTTACAGATGCGACAGATGATGAAGTAGATTTAGCAGTCACTGCTGCTAACAACGCCTTAAAAGAATGGCGCAAGGTCTCTATTGAAGAACGCTCTCGGATTCTTTTGAAAATTGCTGACATTATCGATGAACACGCGGAGCATCTAGCACTAGTGGAAACATTAGATAACGGCAAGCCTCTGCGTGAAACACAAACTATCGATATCCCATATGGGGCCGATCACTTCCGTTACTTTGCCGGGGTCTTACGCTCAGAAGAAGGAACTGCCCAGCAATTGGATGAAACGACACTGACAATTAATCTAAAAGAACCCATCGGTGTAGTGGGACAAATCATTCCATGGAATTTCCCGTTCTTGATGGCCGCATGGAAAATCGCTCCTGCTTTAGCTGCCGGAAATACCATTATTATCCACCCTTCTTCTACCACCTCTTTAAGCATTTTGGAGTTTGCTCGGTTGATCCAAGAGGTATTGCCTCCTGGAGTTTTAAATGTTGTTACAGGGAAAGGATCTAAATCTGGAGAATATATGCTCCATCACGAAGGAATCGATAAATTGGCATTTACCGGATCTACTGAGGTTGGTTACAATGTAGCCATTTCTTCCGCAAAACGCTTAGTGCCAGCAACCTTGGAACTAGGTGGCAAATCAGCCAATATCTTCTTCAACGACATGCCCTATGAAAAAGCTTTGGATGGAGCACAATTAGGCATATTGTTCAATCAAGGGCAAGTTTGTTGTGCGGGTTCACGGATATTTGTACAATCTGGTATTTATGATCGTTTCGTAAAGGATTTGGCGGAAGCTTTCAACAAAGTGAATGTTGGGCTACCTTGGGAAGAGGGCATTCAAATGGGGGCTCAAATCAATGAAAATCAAGTCAAAACTATTTTGAAATATATTGACATTGCCAAAGAAGAAGGTGCTGCTATCAAGGCTGGTGGTACGCGTCTTGATACTAATGGATTGGAAAAAGGATGCTTTGTTGCCCCTACCCTGATTACGAATGTTACAAATGATATGAGAGTAGCTAAAGAAGAAATTTTTGGACCAGTAGCTGTCGTAATCAAGTTTGATGAGATCGATGAAGTTATCGAAATGGCCAATGATTCGATTTACGGCTTAGGCGGCGGCGTTTGGACGAAGGATCTGAACACTGCATTAACTGTGAGTCGTGCGTTAGAAACAGGACGTGTCTGGGTCAATACGTACAATCAAATCCCTGCGGGTGCACCATTTGGCGGGTACAAAAAATCAGGAATTGGCCGTGAAACATATAAATCTATGTTAGACGCCTATTCCCAGACAAAAAATATTATGATCGACACAAATAATGAGCCATCAGGATTTTATAGTTGATTTACAAAATAGTTAAAACCACCCGTCTGAACGGGTGGTTTTAATTCACTCTACATATTGAGTATCATTGATTTTAGCTACGGAGTAATGGTTGTCTTTATATTTGAGTGTAGTGACACTACAGTTATCAATAGCTTCTCCTTTATATTCCCCAGGAACCACCATTTCAAGTATAGTAGGAATCATGCTACCGGAAGAAACGATCAGAACCCTTTTCGCTTTTTTCTTTTTGGCGTCAGCGATCACTTTGTCCATTGCTGCTTGTCCTCTTTCAGTGATCTCTTCATACGTTTCAGCTACTTTTAATGAATCTGCCTCTGCAATGGCATCGGCTACTCCTTCATCGCCTAACGTATTCACCAGTTTGTCATAGTCCGTCCATTCCTCGTCAAACGTTAAATCATTTGCTTCAAAGATAGGTGTCCACATTTCAGCGTTTGTCTTACCTTCAAAGCCGCCGTAATTCCACTCCTTGAAGCCATCATGCTCCAAAATCTTGGGCTTTTTGTTTTCATTTTGCGCCAATATTTGTTTCGCTGTATTGCGTTGACGTCCTAAATCACTGGAATAAGCTAAATCAAACTTGATATTTTTCAACCCTTTACCAACCTGCTTCGCTTGTTCGATCCCTTTATCTGTCAATGGCGAGTCCGCAAAGCCTTGGACCTGCCCAGTTGTATTAAAAAATGTTTTTCCGTGACGGACAAGATAAATTATTATCTCACTCTTTTTATCAGAAGCCTTTTCATTTGCCTGAGTAGAGATTCCGCCGATTAAGCTTAAGCCTAGTACTACTACCACAACTAATCCCCAAATCTTTTTCATTATTATAGTTCCTCCCCATTACTTTTAATTACATTTTGGAACCAACCAAATGAATCCTTTTTCGAACGGTGCAGGCTTCCTTTGCCTTCATTGTCCAGATCAACGTAGATGAACCCATAACGTTTACTCATCTCTCCCGTTGAGGCACTAACTAGATCAATTGGGCCCCAAGTTAAGTACCCTATACACTCTACATAGTCCTCTTCAACTGCTTGTTTCACTGCTTTGATATGCTTTTGCAAATAATCGATGCGGTAATCGTCGTGAACGGTGCCTTCTTCCAGCTGATCAACCGCGCCTAGTCCATTTTCAGTGATCATGATTGGTAATTCGTATTTACGGTACAACAAATTCATTACAAATCGAATACCTATCGGGTCGATGCCCCAGCCCCATTTTGATTGCTCTAGATGAGGATTTTGAATGCCACCGAATAGCGCAGTTTCTGCTTCGACAGGTGTGTTTGGCTCAGAAATACTCGACATATAATAATTCAAGCCGATAAAATCGATCGTACCTTTAGCAAAATCTTCGACATCACTCGATTGATTTTCTAGATCGATGTCTAATGCCTCGTATTGCTTCATTTTGTATTTTGGGAACTTGCCATTACACATCGCATCCACTTGATAATAATCTTTATCGTTGTCTAAAAAGCCTTTTAATACATTATCTGGTTGGCAATCGTATGAATAGATCGGGTTCAACCCAAAGACACAGCCAATGATATTATTCGAGTTTATCTCACGTCCTAAACGCGCGGCCTTGACTCCAGCTAACGTCATATTGTAGCCAATTCTTGCCAAGTCTTCAGTCGGATTTTCCATCTCACTATATTTCAAGCCAGCTATCAAATAGGTGAAGATGTCTGACTGCTCAGATTGCGGATCAAGGTGGTTCATCTCATTAAAGGTCACCCAATACTTTACCTTTCCATCATATGCTCGCATGACTGTTTCGCAATACTGAAGATAAAAATCGATGACCTGACGATTTTTCCATGATCCATATTCACAAACTAAGTGGATTGGCAATTCAAAGTGATACAGCGTCACAATTGGTTCGATATTGTTTGCTAACAATTCGTCGATTACTTGTTCATAAAAATCAAGTCCTCCTTGATTTGGCACTTGTTCATCTCCTTTAGGAAAAATACGCGACCAATCAATCGAAATACGTAAGGCGTTGAAGCCTATCTCTTTAAATAATTGAATATCTTCTTTGTAATGATGGTAAAAATCAATCCCCAGATGGGAAGGATAATCTAGCTTAGGGTCGATTGTTTCTGTAATCATTCGCGGTTCATTGTTTGAACCCTTCGTGACAAAATCCATAATTGCTGGGCCTTTTCCAGCTTCTTGCCACGCACCTTCGCATTGATGGGCGGCGATACTACCGCCCCATAAAAAGTCTTTCTTAAACGTCATTGTCTGCTCCTTTTTATAAAATTACTGTCAGCAGTTCTTCATTCTGCTCATTGCTTGTTGAAATGACATCAAGATAGTCATTTGAATTTGTTACAACTACGATGATCACGGGATCAAAGCCAGCTTCTTCTACTTGATCCGCTTGATACTTCGCCAAAATATCCCCTTTTTTAATCTCTTGTCCCTGATCCACAAACCCTTCAAAATACTTTCCTTCCAGATTTACCGTATCCACACCAATATGAATCAATAATTCCACGCCATTTTTGGTTTTGATCCCATAAGCATGCTTCGTTGGAAATGCTACAGTAACCGTTCCTTCAACCGGAGAAATAATCGTTTCTTCTGCTTCAGAAGGCAAGATACCAACACCCTTTCCTAAAGCGCCAGATGCAAAGGCTTTATCGCTGATTTCACTCAGTGGAACCACAGTCCCCTCTGCGATTTTACCGATACATACCTGTTTTAAGCCTTGATTGCTTTCCAATGCTGCTACTAAATCCTTTTCTTCCAATTCTTCTTCGGTCTCTTCATCTGGAATACCTACACCGTAGGCCACAACTGCTGCTCCAGCAAAACCAACAATGACACTGACCAGCATCCAAATGAAGTTACTCGTACCGCCCGCCAAGTACGTTGGTAAAGCAGCTAAACCCCAGACAAAGCCCATTGTTTTCACACCAGTCAGTCCAGCGATCAGCCCACCAAGACCACCACCGATAATAACCGCTAAAAACGGCCGACGATATTTTACGAAGACTCCGAAAACAGCTGGCTCTGTAATTCCCATCAAGGCACTAAAGCTTACCGTACCGAACATTTGACGCTGATGTCCTTTTTTCGCACGTAAGAAGTAGCCAACCATAGCTCCACAAACCGCAATATCAGAAATGGTCGCCGCATGGTTGATGATTGGGTCATAGCCTAAAGTTCCTAGAAAATTCAACACGATGGGATAGGTAAAGTTGGCTGCGCCTAATACGATCAAGAATGGTTGGAATGCCGCATAAAGCATCACTACGATCCAATTACCAATCGTATTCATCAATAGATCAAAGAATGCACTGATGCCATCGCCGATCAGTGTTCCAATTGGACCAAAAAAGACAAGGATAACCGGAAAGGTCAACACAAGAGACAAGGCGGGTACTAAGAAATACTGTAATCCGCTTGGGATAATTTTCTTTAAATATTTTGTCACGATGCTTAAAAACCAAACACCCAGTAAAATCGGAATAAACGTGTTCGCGTAACCAATCGTTGGTAGGTTATAGCCAAATAAATTGAGTCCTTCTGCGCCATCAATATTAGTCGAAAGCAGAGCAACCGCTAAGGCCATCGCCACATACTCATTCAGTTTCATTCGCTTGGCCGCAGATGCTGCAATAAAGATTGGTAAGAAATGGAACACACCGCCGCGCAAGGTATCAAAAATCATATATGTCGAACTATCTTTCGAGACCAGCCCTGTTAACGAAATAATTGCCATGATCCCAGCGATCATACCAGCTGCTAATAAAACTTCGATGATAGATGTCATCGTTTCTGAAATCATCACTAAAATCGAAGAGGCGATTCCCTTGATTCCTTTCACCCTTGGTTTTTCAGCTTCTCCTCCATCGGGTTTTAAACCAAGCATCGTCATAAATTCATTGTAGACATCGGTTACATGCGTACCCACGATGATCTGATATGCAACTTCGTTTGAAACAACATCTATCACACCATCTAAATTTTTGATTTCCTGTGTTTTTGCTAAGTTTCGATCATTTAATGTCAAACGTAAACGTGTTACGCAATGAGCGACTGCTTTAATATTTTCTTTTCCACCGACCAATTCAATTAGCTGCTTGTTTAGTTTTTCATAACTCATTTTTATTTCATCCTTTCTGTCACACGGTTGATGTGAAGCATCAAATAGGTTTCTTCATTGATTGAAATTTCTAAATTAAACTGTGTCTGCACATAGATTTTCATTTTTTGAACGGCTTTAAATGATTCTGGATACAGTTGGCAAACCTGCTTGTATAACTCCAAGGTTTCTGAGCCGTCATTAAAAATCTCGCCAGCAATAATTCGTTGGACAAAATATTGCAGATGGGTCGTGAAGCGCATATAATTCGTTGACTTTTCATCTAGATTTACATTGAAATGATGCTCTACGATAGAAAGCAAATCGCCTAATGTCCGCATCTCCAACACATAATCTTTGCGGCTTTCGCGACTTTCCTCCATATTGACAAAATGTAAGCATAATGATACCGCTTCATCTTCCGGCAGTTGCAACCCTTTTTGCTCTTCAATCATTTTTAGTGCTTTGAGTCCTACGTTGAAATGATCAGGATAAAAACGTTTCGTATCCCAAATCAACGGACTCTTAATAAACTGCTGCTTATCCACTCGTTTCAACAAAAACTCCAAGTGATCAAGAAGAGCCAAACTCAAATAATCACTCGCCTTGATGCCAAGCTGTTTTTCTCCATAGGAAATAATGTTACTCACCAAAAGGATGTCATTCGGGTCAGAATGAGCGAGCAGATAGCTAAAATGATCCAGCATGTCAAAGGAATCGAGAATATACATTTTTTCGATTTCCTCTTCCACTATCTCTTGACCCTTTTTCTTCCTAAAACCAATACCTTTTGAAACGACGAAGACCTCATTTCCTCCACGTTTCACCAATGCAACGTTATTATTTAAAATTTGGCTGATCTTCATTTTTCCTCCTTTCCAGAAAAAAAACCCAAGAAAAGATACACTTAGACCTTACGTCTACTGTGATCTTTTCCTGAGTTCTGCCTGATTATATTCAGTAACATACTCACAATCATGACTCCATCGCCATAATCGGTCTCTTTTCTACTGTACTTTACAGTATTATTCTAAGTGATGAAAGCATCAATGTCAACGCTTTCTTATAATGAGTTGATTTGACTATTCCCTAAATGCTTCTACAAATGGTGAATATAAAAAATGATTTTTAGCCTATGCGATACAAACAATTTAGTTATTTTTTTAATCACAACAATTATCATCCAAAAATATACCTACCTATGATATGGCTCCTCGGAAAACAAAGAAATGATAGCTGCGTGCCTCTTTAACAGTAACCTTCTTACCATTACAATGCTTGATAGGCAAGTACTAATGGTAGTTTCTAGCTAAGAATACTTCCAATTGAAAGAGTTGTCCAATCCATCTTATTTCATTTACTCTTATGATACGCAAACCATCCTCGCTCGTTGGACACCGTGCTATATCCTCTGTATTAAACTCCATTTTCCTTCAATAGAAAAATAGAAAATCGCGGAATTCGCCAAAATTACATTTTGGACTCAAATTTGCAGGGTTTTGGGCGGTCTTTTTTTCCAAAAGGTTGATATCTCAGCTTTTCGGGAAAATCGAGGACGATTTTTCGTGCAAATTTGAGAGGGATATGCAAAATTGGCGGTTTTGACGTTTTTCCGATTCGTGGCGTATCGTGGACTTATCAATTGATACGAAACCAAAGGAGACGATACGATGACTGAGACACTTTTGACACACCGCCAGCTTTTTTCCATGACTCCGAAGAATCTTGAGAAGCGAATCTCGGAGCACTATTACAAAACGCAAAACAGCAGCTTGACGATCCAGTATGCATTGGCGTTGCGGGTCCGCTGCACGTTGGGCGCGCAGGAGTTCAAGCATATTTTGCGGGATCTTATTCGCGAGCTTTTTCTAACGACGAAAGCCACACGAACGATGAAACGCTTTTTCTACTATTTCCAAGACTATTTTATGGCACCTGAATGGCGGAGCTTGAAGCTGCGGGTATTTCCGCTGCGTAATTTTGGCGAGAAGGCGGTGGCAGTGCTGCGTTCGTTGCTTTCGACTATCCGACCTGAAGAAACGAACGAACCTTGATGAACGTATAAACTGCCCCCTACCCCGACCTAATAAAGAAAGGAAGCGAAGAGATGAACCACAAATTAGTCGCAACATTTACCAACGAACGAGGCAAACAACACAATTGGACTTACAAAGGCATAGATACCGATTTGCCCGCGGAAACCATCAAAGAAGCCTGCGAATTATTGACCAGCTTAGATATTTTTGAACAGGACGGCGTGAAGCTTTTTGATACCGTCGTCACTGCGAAGATCGTGACGACGATCGAACACGAGATTTTTGACCGAACTACAGATTCTTCTGAGGGAGAAGAGAAACCGACAGAAACGACGGGCTGTGCTGTGAGTAAACGCGTGGAGGCTGTGGGACTGCCTGCGTTTGCGGAGAATCACGAGAACCAACCCGACTTTCCGACTGTCACTTTGCCGAATGTTCCTTTGCATCAACTATCATCCAGCGAAGCTTTGTCCGCATCACCTGCGGCTTCCGTTAAAAACAGCCCGACAGAAGAGACGAGAGAAGCGATTTCAGCTTATCCAACGAAGGATTCCCCGCCAAAATCGCGGAAACGGCTCCTCTCCAGCCTGTTACGGCGAGAAAAACGGAAGCCTAAATAATTCGTCTCGACACTTCACTACTATTTTGTTTGACCGATGCTGGCAGAGATCTGTTAAATTTCGAGAATGGGAGTCCGCATAAAAAATACCGATCAGCGTTTCTAATCGGTATCGAGACTTATTCGTGGCACATATTTTTATAGATCTTCGTCTACTCATTGGAAACAATTCAAGTGAATGCTCCGTTTGTCACATGTAGTTCGGTATAGTTGTCCTGATGGAGCTGGATGTCCCAGAAATTATCTTTCGGAAAGCAAAATTTCTGAATGGTACGAATGCCGCCAACCATCGCTTTCATTAGAAAGGATACCTTTGGTTTATTTGGTCTGCACGTAGGCCTTCCCATAAGCCAAAATATTTTTCATCCAACTTCGGCAAATGGATTTTTGGGTGGTTTGGAAAGCTCAATTCCGCAGTCTCGATCGTTTGCTTTAAGCTACCTGTATAAACAGGTATGGAACTCTCCAACTTCGCAAGCTTTTTCTTCAGCAAATAAGCTTGTTTTACACCTGTTTCAATTGAATAATTTGAGATTAACGCGCTTTCGTTCCTGTATCAATCACTATCCCTTCGACAATAATCCATATACCCAAAAGCAAAGGCTTCGATCACTAGAAAGAAAGAAGAGGCGGTCTGAAGCCACCAATCGTTGGGATTTGGACTCCGACTACTTGAGGCGTACAAGGAGTGATCGGAGCGGCCGGACAAGACATTGTTCTGCATATTCGTGATGGAGACGATGGTGGCTCGGTGGGTGGAGAGAACATTCAGTACATTAAGAAGATGCTGATTTTCACCAGACAATGACAGTACAAAGATCAAATCTTCTTCGTTGATATTTTCCATGATCCGTTTGAATTCGTTGGATTGTGAAGAGGCCGGGATCATTTGGGCTGGCTTTCCGATCAACAGCAGGAGGCGCTGCAATTCTGCCGCTTGGTTTTGCTGGGTAACACCAGTGCCTAATAAATAAACGTTTCGGCTACGCTCTAGCGAACGGTAAATGGTTTCCCAGTTGTTGTCCTCGAGATAGGTGATCGTCCGTTTTGCGTCAGCAAAAATTCTATTTTTAAAAAGGCCTTCTTTCGCAGCATCGTTTGGATTACTTTGCCATTTTAAAAAATTTCGTAGTTCACTGAAACCTGTAAAGCCCAATTTTTGCGTAAAACGAATGACGGAGGATTTTGAGGAGTGGCAGACTTTCGCAAATTCATTGGTTCCCATGGCGGGGACTTCGTTGAGATTGGCATTGATCCATTTGACCATCTGAAGGTCCCCGTCGTTTAAGTTATCGTAATGTTGATTGACAATATCAGAAAAAAGCATCGGCCTTCTCCTTTCCGTTTTCTTCTTATTCTACCTGACAAAAAAAGGAACGCAATGCCCTAATCCTGTTTGAAAAGGAAAAAAGTATCAATGATCGTTTCCAATCATCAATACTTCTCTGAACGGTGCTTATGTTAATTTTGGCCACCATTCGCCATTTGCTTCGATCATCTCATCTAAAATTTGTTTAGCTACCGAGGCTGAAGGAACAGTCTTGGATAGTGTCATGGCTTGCCATAATTTTTGATATGAATGTTCCTCAAAGGCATCTACCACTAATTTTTCGACTGCGACCTGCTGCTCGATCATCCCTTTTTGGAAATGCGGGATTTTCCCCATGCATAACGGTTCATAACCGCGCTTGCTTACGAGACATGGGACTTCCACCATCGCGTCATCGTCCAAATTCGCGATCGCGCCTTCATTTTTAACGATTAAAAGCATTCGTTCATAGGTATTGTAGGCAAGTGCGCCTGCTAATTGCACGATGAATTCAGCGTGTTCTCCAGCTTCAATGGTCGTGTCCTCTGCTGTTTGAGCAGCAGCGATCCGTTCACACTCCGCAAAGACGTTTTTCTCACGATTATCCATGACTTCGTTGGCTCGTGTGTAGTTTGGATCGGCGTGAGCGACGACATAATCGGGGTATAAGTAATATTTTAGATACGTGTTGGGTACCGTCGTCGGATCGACAGCGTAGACATCTTTGGCTTTTTGAAAGGTGTCCATCCAACTACTTTCTTCCAATAAAGGATTTTCTTCACCGCCGGCTGCCGCATATCCGTAATTTACTAGGTGCTCTTTTAATTTTGGCATGAGATCATTGCCTTGTTTGTCTGTCATCTCAGTCCACCAGCCGAAATGATTCAAGCCATAATAACGATCAACGATGTCACTTTCGTTCTCAAGACCGACGATTTCCGCAATGGATTTTTTGATGGCGACGGGCATATCGCAAATATTGATGATTTTGGCGTTTGGACGCATTCGTCTTGTCGCTTCCGCTACGATCGCTGCTGGATTGGAATAGTTTAGCATCCACGCATTCGGTGAATAGGTTTCCATATAATCGATCAGCTCCACCACGCCAGGAATCGACCGCATGCCATAGGCCATCCCGCCCGGTCCGCAGGTTTCTTGACCGACGACCCCATATTTTAGTGGTATTTTTTCATCTTTTTCTCGCATAGACAATCCACCCACGCGAATATGCGCCATGACAAAATCAACATCGGTAAAGGCTTCTTTTGGATCAGTTGTGGCTAAAAAATCGATTTCAGGCGCACGTTCCTTCACGATCACTTCACACGCTTTGGCGACGATACTTTGACGTTCTTCTTCATTGTCATAAAATTTTAATTGACGCAAAGGGAATTTCTCCTGATTTTCAATCAGCATCATGACGATGCCCGCGGTATAAGTGCTTCCTCCGCCTGCAATGACAACGGACTGTTTTTCTAACTTCATTCTTCTCTTCCTTTCACTTGTTAAACGTTCTTTTTTTAAGATTCATTCATCCCTAATCGTTCACAGATGTCTTCTTTAAAGCTCTGTACGCCCATGCCGATGATGACTTGAACATTGGTACCATTCAATACAATGCCCTTTTGCTGGGAGATTTGTTCTAATCGAGAGGAATCCACCAACGCTTCATCCTTCACGGTCACACGTAACCGAGTAAAACAATTAGAAATACTTTCAATGTTCTCTCTTCCGCCTAAGCCGGCGACAACATCCTCAAAATCATCACTACTGTTAAGAGTCTGTTCCCCTTCTGATCCATCCACTACAACAGCCGCTTCTGACAGATCAGCTTCCCGACCCGGTGTTTGAATATTCAATTTTTTGATCAATAATACAAAAACGAAATACCAAACCACAGACATTATGATACCGACGATGATGACTAAATAAAACTTCGTCACAGAGGGACTGAAGACCGAGTTTGATACGACCGTATCGATCAAGCCATACAGCATGTAGGTTCTGGCGCCGATACCCCAAAGGATCGTCTCTGAAACGGCCGTTAACAGACTGTGAACAAGCCACAACAATGGCGATGCAAACAAAAAGGAAAAATCTAATGGTTCTGTGATCCCCGCCACCGCAGCAACGAACATCGAAGGCAGAATCATTCCCTTCATCTCTTCCTTGCGATGCTTTTGAGCACAGTGGATCAAGGCGAGAGAAACCGCGATCGAGCCAAAGATTTTCACAAATCCGAAAGTGGCAAAGCGCAAGGACGGGTCCAAGCTAGTGATCGATCCGGCATTGGCCATTTCAGCGTAGAAAATATTCGCTGCTCCATTGTAGACTTGACCGCCAATCTCCGCGGTCCCGCCTAAAGCAGTGAAGCAAAAGGGCATCCACAACAAATGATGCAGCCCTGTCGGTATCAAGAAGCGATTTCCGAATGAGTAGATAAACACGCCCAATAACCCCGTCGTCAAGATGAAGCCTGACAATGAAGATATCCAGCCATTCACGACTGGCCATAGATAGCTCATCCCAATTGCTGTTCCTAAAATGACTGGAATGAGGATCATGAAGGAGAGCCGCGAGCCGCCATAAATACTCAAGAAATCGACAAACTCTTTCTCAGAAAAACGATTATGGATAAATGCCACGAGACAGCCAACCAACATTCCTAAAAAGACATTCATATCTACAACTTGAAACCCTAAGACGACTGCTTGACCTGTTCCAAACAAGCCCATCTCCCCTGCCTCAGCCAGTTGATTCGTCAGCGTCACCCAAGCATTATTTGCAGCTAGAAAGAATAAAAAGGCGATCAATGAGATCAATGCCGCTTCGACCTTTTTCTTTTTAGCTAAAGAAGCCGATATGCCTACACAAAAAATAAGTGCGAGATTATTCAACATACTATCCATCATTGTTTTTATTAGGCCACCGAATGTTTGCAGTACACTTGGCATAAATTCTAATTGTAAAATAACAGATACTGCCAAGAACAAGCCCATTACCGCCATGAATTTAACTGGAACGATCACTGCTCTAGAAAAGTCTTGCATCGTCTGAGAAAATTTACTTTTCATTGTTTCTCTCCATTCCTTTTATTGAGTATACGTATCTCTTGACCCCAGAGTAACAACTTATGAAACCCGTTACAATCCTTCGCTGGCGCTTTGGACCCAAGTCCAAGAATAGGAACCAAAACTAGAAGATATCTGTTTTTAATAACGAGTTTCAAATAAAGATTCACATTTTCTATTTGAAGAGCAGCACGGTTGTCTTCCCAGCCTCTACTTTCTTCAAGCCTGTCGGTATCTCCAACGATCGCCCGTTGGCATCTGTTACAATGAAAATCACAGTATCTTTCAATCCAGCATCCTTAATGACCTGACCATCAAACTTGAGCAGCGGCTCCCCTTTCTTGATCGTTTGACCTTCCTTCACAAAAACAGAAAATCCTTGATTTTTTAAGGATACGGTGTCGATTCCAACATGGATCAAGGCTTCGCACCCATTTTTCAAACGCAGCCCTATCGCATGACGCATGTCCGTATTTGCACTGATCACCTCTCCGTTAGCAGGGGCGACGATTGTCTCAGTGGTCGGCTCAATAGCAAAACCTTGACCCATCATCTCACTGGAAAATACATCGTCTTCGACCTCACTCAACGCCAGAAACTGTCCGCTAATCGGGGCATCTATTTTTTCCTTTTTCCAAAACATGAACTTCCTCCTTTCAGTCTTTGTTCTAACTGTAAAAAATTGCTGCAAACGATTCAATAGTAGCCACTCCTTATGGACCTAAGTCCAGAATCAGGGACAAAAAACAGCGTTTCCTCTCATTTTTCAGAGATAAAACGCTGGATTTCTTATGGCAGTTTGATGACTGCTTCGGTTTCTTTATCGAAGAAATTTCCTTTGTTTAGATCAAAGGCTAAATCGACAGAGGTTCCCGGTTCATGGAAATTTCTCGCATCCACTTTTGCCACAAACTCGGTGTCACCGATGACGGAATAAAGCATCGTTTCTGCCCCTAGCAGCTCTGAAACGACCACTTGCGCACGGACGGTTGATTGAGGGGCAGTATCAAGAGCGATTTGTTCGCCATGGATGTCTTCTGGACGAATCCCAAATATCACTTCTTTTCCTTCATAGCCTTTTTCTTTTAATACTTTATTCTTCCCTTCAGGTATCCGCAGCTTTAAGCCATGATGATTCGTCAGCACCCCATCTTTCAATGTTACGTGAAAAAAATTCATTGCTGGCGAACCAATAAATCCTGCCACGAAAACATTCACGGGCGTGTTATAGACTTCTTGCGGCGAGCCGACTTGCTGGATCACGCCGTCTTTCATGATGACGATTCGGTCGGCCATGGTCATTGCTTCGGTCTGGTCATGGGTCACGTAAATCGTTGTCGTCTCTAACCGCTGATGCAATTTGGCGATCTCGGCACGCATCGAAACTCTCAACTTAGCATCCAAATTCGATAATGGCTCATCCATCAAAAAGACTCGTGCGTCACGGACGATCGCTCTTCCAAGAGCAACACGCTGTCTTTGTCCACCAGATAGCGCCGCTGGTTTTCGATACAAATAGTCTGAAAGCCCTAATATTTCAGCGGCGTTTTCGACTCGTTCCGCGATTTCACTTTTATCGTATTTACGAAGCTTTAAGCCAAACGCCATGTTATCAAAAACGGTCATATGTGGGTACAGCGCATAATTCTGAAAAACCATGGCGATGTCTCGGTCTTTGGGAGCTACATCATTCATCCGCTGACCATCAATCGTAAAATCTCCCTCCGAGATATCTTCTAACCCGGCGATCATGCGCAAGGTCGTGGATTTTCCGCAGCCTGATGGCCCAACAAATACAATAAATTCTTTGTCCTTGATCTCTAAATCAAAATCAGTCACTGAATACGTTTCTGCATTGTCGTATTTCTTATGAATATGTTTTAAACTTAGTTCTGTCATATGTGTTCACCCTTTTCTTTCCTATTAAGAATGCAGCTGCTGTTCTTTTGCTAATGCCAGACACCCGTAAGTTCCCGCGTTGTCTCCTAATTTCGGAAGCACAAGGTATTGATCGAGTTCTGGTACCTCCACGTAATCCTTCAACAATTCTTTGAAGGCTGCCTTCATTTTCTCTAACACTTGGCGTTGCTTCATGACACCTCCACCAAAAATAATGGCATCAGGTGAAAGCATTAGTGTCGTATTGTAGGCACATTGCGCAAGGTAATAGGCTTCCAGCTCCCATTGCGCATCTTCTTCACTCAAGTCTTGCCCCTTTTTCCCAGCTCTCTTTTCGATCGCTGGACCGGAAGCCATGCCCTCTAAGCAATTTTTATGGAACGGACAATTTCCCTCGTATGTGTCCGCTGGATGTCGATTCACCAGCATATGCCCCATTTCTGGATGGCTGAATCCTTCGATAAAGCGTCCGTATTGCAGTGCGCCGCCCCCGATGCCGGTTCCGATCGTATAATAAACGATGCTCGACCGTCCCTTGCCATTCCCAAAAACAGATTCTCCATAGGCGGCTGCATTCACGTCCGTGGTCCAAGCAACTGGTATAGGAAAAGCCTTCTTCACTTTTCCCACAAAGTCAAACTGCTGCCAGTCCAATTTTGGTGTAGAAGTGATGTAGCCATAGGTTGGCGATTCGTGCTGAATATCAATGGGACCGAATGAACCGATGCCTATTCCTTTCAGCGTTTCTCTATATGGCGAAAAAAATTCGAGGACAGCTTTCATGGTTTCTTCAGGCTTCGTGGTGGGGAAGCTGTCCCGCTTCACGATTTCTAAGTCATCCGTTGCTACCGCACAGACAAATTTCGTTCCTCCTGCTTCGATACTTCCAAACATCTTTCATCTACCCCTTCACAGATCTCTTGATCATTTGTTTTCCATTCAGTTCTGTTACTACCACCCGTTTGAGCCGCCCTTTTTCGCTGCAGCTGAAGGAAAAATCGCGAGCGAGCGTGCCTTTGAAAAAGCTATTCACGCTTAACACCGTTCCTTCGTCCTCATCAAAGACTTCTATAGCATATAGATCCAGCAAAATCTTGAGGCTCTTACTTCTACTGGAAAGCGGCAGCGTGATATCCTTTCTTCCCAAAGGATTCCCCTCAGAATGGTAACCTAGGTGTTTCTCAATGGTGAACGTGTCTGTCTGTCCTGTTCGTTTATCCTTAAACATCAGCGTGATCGGTGTTTCTCCTGTTTCCAGCGACAATTCGATGAGCGTAGGCTTTTGAATCGTGGAAACGGACTTTTGGTATCCATCGGTTTGTGTATCATAAATGACCGTCTCTGCCGCTTTCAATTGCGCGATTTCCTTTGGTAATAAAGCGTGCAGCCGATCGTCTTTTCGTATGACTTTTCTTGGTATGCTCATCGCACCACACCAGCTATTTTCTGTTAATTCACCGAAGCCGTTCCACTCATCCATCCATTCCCAACCGTTTTGCCAGCCGATAACATACCGTTCCCCCTCTGGTGTTAGATAGGTCTGAGGCGCATAAAAATCAACGCCATAATCAAGAATGCCCCTCGATTCTACTTGGAATCGCCCCTTCTCGTAATCCAGGCGACCAATCAGATAACTCGAATATTCGCCTTTTATTCCTACTGGTGAAAAGGTCAATACGTCCTTGCCATCTAATTCGTAAAAATCTGGACATTCCAGCATCCACGCATTGGGTTCTTCAAAGGCGACACCCATCAGTGTCCACTCTAAAAGATTCTCTGATCGGTAGAGAATCAACTTCCCAACGTTGTCTTGACTAACACCGACAAGCATGTAGAAGGTATGATCTTTTTGCCACACTTTAGGATCTCTAAAATGAGGATTCTCCTTTCCGAGAGAATCGTTTTGAAGGATGGGGTTGTTTTTGTATTTTGAAAAATGCCGGCCGTCCTCGCTCATTGCGACGCATTGCTTTTGGACCAGTTGCCCTGCCGCATTTTTCGCGACGGCTGTATAGAATAGATAAAGCGTGCCTTCGTGTTCTATCGCTGTTCCCGAAAAGCACCCGCCTTCCGGGCTATCTTCGTATACCTCAGAGGGTGCCAAAGCAATCGGCAGCTCCTGCCAAGTGATTAGATCGTGGCTTACCGCGTGGCCCCAATACATTTGATGCCATTTTGTTTGGTAGGGGTGGTATTGATAAAACAGATGATATTCTCCTTTGAAGAAGATCAGTCCATTTGGATCATTCATCCATCCTAACGACGGTGTAAAGTGAAGGATAGGCTGTTGGGAGCTTTTTACGGCTAAAGCTCTATTTGTTTCGATATATTGATTTGCTTTGTTCTCCATAAGCTATCCTTTCGTCGCGCCAGCAGTCATGCCCGAAGTCACCCATTTATTCAGCGAGAAGTAAATCAAGATTGGTGGCAAAATGGCGATCGATATCGCCGCGTAGGTCGCGCCCCAATCCACATTTCCAAACGCGCCCACGTAATCCTTTAAGCCCATGGTGATGGTTTTGGCAGAAGAATCGCTGATAAATGTATTGGCAAATATGAAGTCGTTCCAGATCAAAATACTGTACATTGAAGCGATCGTGATCATCGTATTTCTCGCCAACGGTGCGACGATTTGTAAAAAGACCCGATACGGTGAACAGCCGTCTACGATCCCGGCCTCAATCAGTTCATCAGGAACAAAACTGTAGAAATTGACAAACATCATGACAGAGAGCGGCAATGCAAATCCGACTTGCGGCAGGACCATCGCCATACTGGTATTTAAGATCCCGATTTTGCTATAAAAAATGAACAATGGAATCAGTGTGATTTGGACAGGCACCATGATGCCGAACATGAAAAATGAATAGATCTTTTTGCTGTGTTTATAGCGAAATTTTGATAACGCGAAGCCGATCGTTGCACTTAATACGAGGATCAGCACCAGCGAGATCATGGTGATCTTCAAACTGTTCCACATATAACCGCCTATGACACCGTCTCCCAGCACATTTTTATAATTCTCAAATGTCACAGCTTTCGGCAATGAGAATGGCGTCGTCGATAGTTCTACGGAGTCTTTCAAACTTGCAATGAACAGCCAGATCACAGGATAGATCTGTATGATCAAAAAGACGATCAATAAAAGGATAAACAAGTACTTTATTGCCTTCTCTTTCATTACGCCACACGCCCTTCTTTGTTATTTTTGCGTTTACTTAATGCCAGTGCCTGCTTCGCTGCCTTTTTCTGCGCCTTCACATCGTAATTCTCAAATATTTTTCTTAAAATAAAGATGATCAAGACACTTTCTATAATGATAAAGACGGCCAAGGCGCTCCCATATCCATACTGGTTATTGGTAAAGGCCTGTTTGTACATATATGTGGACATTAATTCGCTTGCATTCCCTGGACCGCCGTTTGTCAGCAAATAAGGAATATCAAACCCTCTCAGAGCACCTGTCAAGCACATCGTAAAGGTGAGCAGCAGAATGTCTTTGATCATGGGAATCTTGATTTTGAAGAGGATTTGCAGTTCTGTAGCGCCATCGATTTTCGCTGCTTCATACACCGATTCATCTAATGAGACGAGGGCTGCATAAAAGATGACCATATACATTCCGATGAAGCGCCAGCCTTCGGGAATCGAGACGGCACCTAGCACCGTATTCAAATTCGTCAACCAAGAAGTCGCCAGTCCTCCTAACCCTACTGCCGATAACATCTGATTCAGCAAGCCTTCTGGCTGTGTTGAATAAATACTTCTGAAGAGTTGCGCGATGGCGACTGTCGTAACGATACATGGAACATAATAGAGCGTCTTGACTAAATTCGCCCTTTTTTTTAAGTACGTCAGCAATACCGCAAATAGTAACCCAATCGACAATTGAATAATGACAACGATCACTAAATAAATTAAATTATTGATTAATGCTTTATAAAACACCGGGTCTTGAAAAAGCCGCTTGTAATTATCCAACCCAACAAATTGTTGCGGAGTGATGCCGTTCCATTTAATAAAACTTAAACGAAGCGACTCCGTGATTGGATAAAAAACAGAGAGCAGATAGAACAGCAAGCCAGGCATCAGAAAAACGAAAAATGCTTTCTTATCACGTAAAACACCCATATTTTCCCCTCCATTATTGATCTGTGACGTTCACTTTAATCGAATCATCAATCATTTTGACAAAATCTTGAATTTTCATGTCTCCCGATCCTACAAGCAGCAAGTTGTCCTGAACGATCGTATTCGTTGAAGAATCCAGATAGGTATCCCATGGCTTCATAAATTGCTCCCCGGTATTGTCCATATCTTTTCGGATTCTCAAATACAAACTTGAATAATCGACATCTTTTGGCAACTCCGTTTTAATTGGAGACATCTGCATTTTCTTCGTGTAGATATCTGCATAATGATCCAGCACATAGAGGAGGAAATCCTTCGTCTTTTCATCGAAAGTTTCTGCGTTGAAGGCCATACCGATTCCAGAGTTTACACAAAATTCATTGGCTGCTGTCACACTGTCCTTCGTTGTCGGCATATAGAAATAATCAATTTCGCCCGCATCGTATTTCTCCTGCATGGCGCCAATCTCCCAGTCACCGATATAATACATCGCTGATTTTCCATCTAAAAACATGGATTGCGCTGTCGCGTAATCGGTGGCAGAAAACCCTTCATTGAAGTATTGCCCGATCTCTTTTACAAACTTGACTGAATCAACACCCGTTTGACTAGACATTTTTTCTTTTCCTTGACTCAGATTCTCAATAAACTGATTTCCTGTTTGCCTGAAGGCAGGCATCGCCAAATAGCGTTGGACCGGCCAGCGATCGATCCCATCTACAGAGATTGGCGTCACCCCTGCTTCTTTCAGTTTTTTACATGCCACTAACCATTGATCGAATGTTTTCGGAACACTGATTCCGTGTTGAGAAAACAATTTTTTGTTGTACCAGATCATTTCGACATGGTATTCCAGTGGGAGCGTGTACATCGAACCATCCGAAAATTCTTGGTATTTTAATGCTGTCGGGTAAAAGTTCTGATAGTATTCGTTCTTTTGCAGAAATTTTTTCATGTCTACGAGTTTTCCTGCTTTGACAAGCTCTTTTGCGTAAAGGTCTGGATCGGTGTCAATGATATCCGGCATGTTGTTGCCGGCAACCAATGTTTTTAATTTCTGTAAATACGAAGGTCTGTCTGCCGTGGTTTCAAAATCAATTTTCCACTTCCCGCCTTTCTCCTTGCTGTACTGATCGGCGATTTCCCGCATGGTCTCGTCGATTGCCCCGCCGACTGGTCGAGAAGTCAACCATTTGACCGTCGTAGTGGAGGCATCTTCTTTTTCCCCTCCACAGGCTGTTACCATAAAAAGAACGCCTAAAAGACTAACCAAAACTCCAACTTTTCTTATCATGGAAGAAACAACTCCTATTCTTTTATCTCGATCTCATGCAACACTACTTCCCCTTGAACCACGTAAACCCCTACTTTTTTTCCGCTGTGATTGTATAATCTCGTCGATAACGCAATTTCGTCGTTCACATAGACGACACACATACTTCCTTCTCGCAACACGCGGACACGATAGCGTGACGCTTTCGGCAGAAGCCGGCTTGTCTCCACTTGATAGGGAATATCTCCTTTGATCTGCCACTGATACTCGCCCTTTTCAGCTCGCGGCCACAGATCCCACGCGATCAGCTGTTGTTCCGGTAGCATCCGTAGGAAATAGCCCGTTTCCATCCCTTCATCCACATGAAGGGCAATTCCAAACTCTTTTGCCTTCAAAACATCAAAATCCACTGTCACTGAAAAGGTGTCGGATGGACTATCGAACAGCATGGCTCCTAACGTGTCGCTTGCGACCTTGTTTTTATCATTACTATGATCATTATAAAAGACTGGTGCGGATATCTCCGATTTTTCTTCAAAGAATTCGCCAACCGAATCAATCATCACAGCCTTCAGTTCACCAGTCTGAGGATTTTGGATCAATTCATGGAAAATCATCGTTCCTCCCCAGTCCCAGGGACCAAAGTCCGTCTCTCCTTCTTTTGTCGCGACCCAGCCAAAGGCAATTCTTCTTTCTCCATCTGAAGCTGTTTTGATCGCATAGTTGGCACGTGTATCAAACACGTCGTCTGCTGGTATGATCCACGGCCCCTCTAAGCTTTTTGCGTAACGATAATGTGTCGTAAAGCGGTCTGAAAATGTTGAAAATACTAAATACCAGTACTCCCCCATCTTAAAGACCTCTGGACATTCCATCGTGATGTACATCTTCGGATCATAGAATGGTTCGCAATATTCCCAAGTCTCCAAATCCTTTGACTTCGACAAAGAGATGCAGCCGCCTCTCAGATCTCCCGCCCCTTGACGTCTAGATGCCAGCAACATGAAGTAGCATTGCTCCTCCTCTACCCAAAAAACGAAAGGATCGCGCCAGTCAAACTCTTCATAGATTTTCCCGTCAGACGGAAATAGAAAATTCGGGTCTGTCTCGAGCTCGTACAAGCTTTCGCCGACCGCTTTCATGACTAGCTGGACGCTCTTTCCATTTACAAAAGGCTTGTTCTCATTAAAAGCAGTATAAAAAGCATGGTACTTGCCTTGAGCGTCTTTAATGATTGAACCTGTGTAATTATTGAGGTTGTAAGATTCCTTCGTTCCCCGTTTGATTGCTTCTCCTTGATAATCCACCTGGACAAAGTCTTTGGTTGTCGCCAAATGCCACGTGGTTTCTTCTGCATATTTCCCCTCGATGATTCTTGGATCATGCAGATAATACGCATAAAATGTTCCATCTTCATAATACGGGATCAAGTCCCCCACCCACGCATTCTCCGGTCGATAAAATAAACTCATTCAGCATCTCTCCTAAACTTAATTGATCATTTAACACCCTTAGAATAATTTTGGTAGCGCTTAATCACAAGCGTTTTTCACTTTTTTGTGCATTTTCGTGCAAATAAATATTGCTTTTATGTGCATACGGTGGGTATACTGCCTGTGGGAGGGTGAAAAATGAAATGTACGATCAATGATATTGCTAAAGAAACCGGGTATTCAAGAAATACTGTTTCAAAGGCGCTCAAGAACGATCCTCAAGTATCTCAGCGAACAACGGAGAGCATTATAAGAAAAGCCGAATCCATGGGGTATTTTACGAAGGAAGAACGGACAGAATACAAGATCGATCAGGGAAATATCTTGTTCCTGAATATCAATCATGCAAACGATTCTCAATTTTGGAGCAATGTCTTGACGGGGATCGAAATGGTCCTTTCCGAGACGAATTACCAGTTGACGATCGCAACGTTATCGAAAGAGGATATCGAGGAGGGGCGTTTGCCCGAGGCGGTCTACAGTTCGAATACGAAAGGCATCATTGTGGTTGAAATGAATTTCCGACCGGTTTGGGACAAGTTATTGGAGACCCATCTTCCGATCGTCACGGTGGATGCGCCAAAAAATCCTAATTATTTGATTGGAAAGTGTGACATTGTTATGATGGAAAATCATTCCAATGTTGAACGGATCACTGAATTACTCATTCAAAAGGGCTACTCGGATTTTGCCTTTATTGGCGATTTGTATTCACCTAATACAGGACTTGGTTTTATGGAGCGTTATTATGCCTTTTTCAATACGCTGAAAAAGTATGAACTGGAAATCAACAGTCACGCTTCGATTCTCAAGGACACAGACACGATTTTCGAGAATTTTGAGAAAATCAAAGAATTGCTCAATTCCATGAAAAAAGTGCCGGATGTCTTCTTGTGCGGAAATGACTGGCTAGCGATCCAATTGATCTACGCCCTGCAAGCGCTGGGTCATAGGATACCGGACGATGTCAACGTGATCGGATTTGATAATATCCCGAACTCCGAGCGGATTTTGCCGGGCTTGACTACCATTGACACGCCGAAAATCTATTTGGGTAGAAAAGCGGCGCATCTCATTATGGACCGCTTGATCGAACCTGACATTCCCTATTCGATCTCAAAATACTCCACAAAACTGATCCTTAGAGAATCTACAGCTATCTAGGAACCAAAATAAGCAGCAAAAAGGCCCAATCGTAAAGATTGAGCCTTTTTCTGATTCATAAAATAGATAGCACTTCTCCTGTCCTATTCATTCCACAATGAAGGAACTCGGATTCTTTATTATACTTAAGACCATTCTTCTTCAAAGGTCACAGGATTCTTCCGTTTTTTCGTAAAGAACAGGATCATCAAGGCATTGCTGATAAGCAACAAAGCTAAAAACAGCAAGGTTTCTGACAGCATGGACCCGCCGATGGAGATGCCTTCACGCAATGCTCGGATCGAATACGTCATCGGCAAAAAGGGATTGACGGCTTGGTAAAAATGTCCGCTCAATTCGATCGGGTACGTGCCGCCGGATGCGGCAAGTTGCAGGATCATGAACAGCAGCATGACGAAGGAACCGACTTTTCCTAAAAGCAAATTGAACAGTGTAACGATCGACATAAAGGTCATGGAGACTAAGATACTGAAGGCGACGACTTTGACGGGATGCAGGACATCCATCCCAAGCAATCCCATTAACGCGGCATCTACAAGCAAGGCTTGCGCGATACTGACTACTGCCAGGATGGATGCTTTACTTGCCCACCAGGCCAGACCTGTCGTTGGTTTTTTCTTCGGTTTGAAGGCATCAAAGAGCAGGTTGAAGGTGACGGTTCCGATAAACAATGCCACTGACATCATGTAAGGCGCCATCCCTGTCCCATTGTTTGCCAGTTTGTCTGGGTCATTATGAGTAGTACGGATCGGCTGAGTGATTGCGTTTGCTCCCGTCTTCCCTGTGTTGAGCTGACCGATTTCCTTTGAGCAAGACGCGAGTTGATTGGTCAAGGTGCCTAATCCTGTCCCCACTGTCCCTAAGGAATGGGTCACTTGATTTTCACCTGCCGCTAGTTTTCCGCTGCCCTCTGCGATTTTTTGTGAACCGTTTTGTAGCTGTTGCGCACCCGCTACGAGTTGTCCGCCATTGGCAGCCAATTGTCCGGTGCCTTGGGTCAATTGCTGCGAGCCGGCATGCAGGGTAGAAATCCCTGTGTTCAACGCTGGAATGTTTTGGTTCAACTGGTTCAATCCAGTGGTGACTTGTTGAGCGCCATTGACTAGACTTGGGGACTTTTCGGCCAACTGCTTAGCCCCGCTGGTCACTTTTTTCGATCCGTCCGCGAGTTGTTGGACGCCGCCGGTCACTGCTGGAACATTTTCTTTCAATCCAGCTGTTCCTTGGGCGAGTTGATTTGCCCCTTTCGACAGTGGTTGTCCTTTTTCAACTAACTGCTGAGTGCCTTGAGAAACACGGTTGCTTCCTTCAGCCAAGTGTTGAATACCGGCTGTAAGTGCGGGAATGTTGGCGTCTAATTGTCCGACACCGTCATTGATCGCCTGTGCACCAGGTGTGAGCTGGTTGCCAATGGTATACATGCCATTAATCATGTTTTTTAATCCAGGGGTCGCTTTTCCGCCAGCTTGAGCGAGTTGATCCGCCCCTTGCTTCAACTGACTGATTTGATCGACAGGTATCCCTTGGAGTGCCGCCAACGCCGTGCTCAGTTTCATCAACGATTGTTGCTGCGCAGCGAGTTGTGCCGTTAATTGGCTCGTATCGATGGACAACTGATCGATCGCAGTCAGCGTTTGGCTATTTTGCGCCTGCATCGTCGAAAGGACGGAGGCTTTTTGTTCGTCAGTCAATGGTACCCCGCTGCTAGTCAACTGTGCAACGACCGCATTGGCGTTGTCTGTCAAATCGGTCTGATAGCTTTGCTTCAGCGTTTGCTTCGTTTCCTCCATCTTTTGCGTCATACTTGAGGCACTGGCGGACAATGCTGCAAGCTGATCCGACAGTTCCTTGACTACGCCTGTTAGCTGACCAACATTGGCCAATCCTGAAAGATCCATTGCTCCGAACGCCTGTGACACTTGAGAAATATAGCTGTTCACACTGTCCGTGTACGTGAATAATTGGTTCTTTTCTTCTTCGGATAGTTGAACATTTTGCATCCCGGCGACGATTTTTTCAGTTCCCTCATGGAGAGCTTTGACTTGTTGGGGCAATTGTTCTGTTTGTGCAGCGAGTTGCTGTGCGCCATCGGAGACTTTTTTTGCCCCCGTGTTTGCAGCGGCAACCCCCGCCACATACTGATTGATGCTCCCATTCAAACTAGCTGATCCTTGCGCCAACTGCTCTGCACCTTGTGATAAAGCTGGAAGCTTTCCATTTAACTGTCCAATTCCTAAATCTAGTGCTTGGGACCCTGTCGCAACAGACCCGACCCCGGAAGTGTATTGACTGATTCCATCCGTCAGTGACGTTGTTCCCGCTGACAAACGGCTGACGCCATTCGCTAATTCAGGTCCTTTTTCAGCAAGCGTGCCGATTCCTTGATCCAGATTACCAGCACCTTCATTCACTTGCATCGCACCTGCGACATACTGCTGCAGCCCCTTCGTCAGCGTCTGGCTGCCATCGGAAAAGGTCAACGAACTGTTAGATAACGTCGCTAAATTCGTAGAAATCGTCTGGGTAGCCTCCTTCAGCTTCTTCGTACCCTCGGATAATTTCTCTCCGCCAGTAGCCGCTTTTGCCATGCCTTGACCCGCATTTCCGAAATTGCTCAAGACGGCCTCCGTATACATTTCCGTCACTTGACTGGAGACTTGATCCTTCAATGCCGTGATCGCTGAAGCGGACATTTTTGACGCGGTCAGATTCGACCCTTGAGATGTCTGATAGTCAATCACCATTTGCTTAGGATGTTGACTCAAAAGTGACGTCGCATCCTTCGAAAATGCTTCAGGAATCGTCACGATCATATAATACTTTCCTTTTGAAATTTCTTTTTCGGCCTCCTCGCTGGAAACCCGATGAAAGTCTAAAGGTTTTTTCTTTAACAGATTGTCTGTCACCTCTTTGCCAAGATCAAGATCCTTCCCCTGATAAGAAACGTGCTTGTCTTGATTCACGATCGCCACCGGCAATTGATCCACCTTGCCATAGGGGTCCCACAACGCACCCAAAAAAATCAAATTGTATAGTGCAGGAATCAACGCGATCGCACCTAATACGATCAAGAGAAATTTATTTTTCAACAGCGAACGCCATTCTGCTCGAATCATTTTTTCTTCCTTCTTTCCTTCCATCCATTTTCAATCCTAAAAAAGAAATAGACAACGTGTTGATTTGTTGATTGGAAAATTATATAATCGTCGTGAAAGCAAGTCAACCAACAGTTGTTTGAAAGGTGTTGATTTGAAAGGAGAATATTTATGGCGGAGCAAAATACGAAAAAAACCAAAACCAAACAAAAGATTTATCAAGCCCTTATCCAATTGTCCAAGCACAAGCCCGTAAGAGAGGTCACCGTCTCTGAGATTTGCCGCACCGCGTCCATCAATCGCTCGACCTTCTATTTGCATTACCAAGACATCTCTGACCTTATTTCAGAATTTCGTCAGACAAATATTTATGATTTTATCGACAGCGTCAAAGAAAAAAAGCTGCACCCGCAGACGATCGATCTCTCCGACAGCCCGACGACCTTTATTGATTACGAAGACCTAGTCAAGACCATTCAGCACGCCCAAACAGAAAAAGATATCGTGTCGATGCTCTTAGGAAAAAACGGCGACCCCGACTTTGTCAATGAATTAAAAAGTGCGATCCGCAACCTGATCGCCTACCTGCTAAAAGACCATTATCCGCAGTTGCAGGCAAACTTCCCCGATGTCCCCGAAGATTATTTAGAAATCATTCTCTTCGATCCCTCGGCTGAGATCATCATGCACTGGATGGAAAAAGGCATGGAAGAATCCCCAGAAACAATCAGTGCCATCATCTCCTCCGCCCGGATCGTTGGACCGTTGACCCTGCTGCAAGATAAATAGTATCTCACCCGAAACACGCCACAAAAAATGGACGATCCCTCTCTGAGAAGGATCGTCCTATTATCGATCAATGGATGGTTATTTTTCTGTTTCTTTTATGAAGGATCTGCTCTTCAACTTCCTCACTCATGCACGATCAGATCCATAGGGTGCGGACCGGCCACACCGACAAAAATGAAGCGTTCTTCTCCGGTGTTCTTCATGCCATGCTGTTCGCCTGGTCGTGAGATGATCAGGTCGCCTTTCGTGATTGGGATTTCTTCGCCGTAGCCTGGATAGAAGGTGCCTTTTCCTTGAATACAGATCCACAGGTCATCTGAGGTCGTATGCGAGTGATTGAAGACGGTTTGCCCAGGCTCAAGACACCACAGTGCGCCGGCGGTTTTTTCAGTTTCATAGAAAAAGCTCTTTTTTCCTTCCTTTGGATCAAAACATGCGACGTTTTCTACTTTAAATAGTCGTTCTTCAATGTTTGATTTTGACATACTGTTTCTTCCTTTCTTAAAGCGCCTTCATTTTTTGATAAAAGCGAAAGAGCTGTTCGGCTGTTTGTTGGATGCTTTTTAGGGTATTTTCAGGGTGCAGCAGCTCTTCTTCTGTTCCTAATGAGTGGAGGATCGAGAAGTAGGCGTCGATCCCATGATCGTTGCATTGGTAAGCATCTTCGGAGGTGCTGCCGGCGATGGCGATGAGGGGCTTGTCGTATTTTCGAGTGATTTTCGCTAATGCCGAGGGAACTTTTCCCATCACAGACTGTGCATCGAGTCTGCCTTCTCCTGTTATCACAAGGTCTGAGGCTTTGATTCGCTCGTCAAAGTGTTTTTCCTCGGCCAATCGTTGAAATCCAGGAAGGATCTCCCCATTTAAATAGGCAAGGAATGCAAAACCCAATCCTCCAGCGGCGCCAGCACCCGCTTTTTGAGAAAAATCTTTATTTAAATACGCTTTGGTCTGCTGGGCGAATTGCTGGAGCAGCCCATCGAAGGTCACAACCTCCGCTGGCTGAACACCTTTTTGCGGCCCAAAGATTGCCGTTGCCCCCTGTTCCCCTAACAACGGATTCGTCACATCGCTGGCAACAATAAACTGACAGTCTTTTAATTCGATCGGAACGTGGGAGTCCTCGACCTTCGCAATGTGTGCCATTTCACAAATCTGATGAGACAGTGCTTGATCGTCTTTGTCCAGAAAACGGTAACCTAACGCCTGCAGCATCCCAAAACCGCCATCATTGGTGGCGCTGCCCCCTAACCCAATCAGAAACTCTCGTTGTCCTTCTTGGACTAGGCGCCGGATCAATTCCCCTAAGCCATAGGACGTTGCTCGCCAAGGGTCTTGTTCTGCCTTCTCGACTAGGGTGATTCCCGATGTCTCAGCGACTTCGAGAATCGCGCGTTCCCCCAACCGACCGTAGCGTGCTTCGATCGGCTTTCCCCGCGGTCCTGTCACGATCGCTGTCTTGATCGAGCCTGACGTTCCCGCTACGAAGGCTTCTACGGTCCCTTCACCGCCATCGGCTACAGGTAAAATGTCGATGACGAGCGCCTCTTCATGCAGGGATTTCATTCCAGCTTGGATTCCTTTTTTTACAGCTTCGCCAGCTTCCAATGAACTGACGCTCCCTTTAAAAGAATCCATCGCGACGAGTATGTTCATAGTCGGACTCCTTTCGCTGCCTGCTAATTGACGACATTCACAGGTGTTCCTGCTTGGAATTTTTCAACATTTTCTACGGCGATCGCCATCAGTCGTGCGCGTGCTTCCCGAGAAGCCCACGCCATGTGAGGCGTAATGATCATGTTTTTCGCTTCTAATAGTGGGTTGTCCTGTTTGATTGGCTCGGTGGACACAACATCCACGGCTGCCCCGCCAACTTTTCCGCTGTTCAAAGCATCCCGCAGATCGGCTTCGTTGATCAATTGCCCGCGAGAATCGTTGACGATATAGACACCGTCCTTCATCTTTGCGATCGTTTCCTTGTTGATCAATCCTTCTGTTTCAGGAAACAGCGGACAATGCAACGAGATTACGTCGGATTCACTGAACAATTGGTCCAAGTCCACCATTTTCGCGCCCGCAAAGATCTCTTCCGCGTGGCTTCTGTCATTGGCGATGACGGTCATTCCTAGTGCGGCTGCGATCGCACCGACTTTTTGACCGATGCGACCGTAGCCGATGATCCCGATTGTTTTGCCAGCCAGCTCCATTTGCGGCGAATTCCAGTAGCACCAATCCGCATTGGTGGTCCAATCCCCCGCGAAAACGGTCGTAGAATGCTCTCCGATACGGTGGCAAAGTTCTAAAAGCAGGGCGATGGCGTATTGTGCCACGCCGTCAGTTCCGTAGGTTGGAATATTGGTCACGGTGATTCCTTTTGCCTTCGCCGCCTCTACATCCACCACGTTGTAGCCGGTAGCCAAGACACCGATATATTTGAGATTCGTTGTGTGCTCCATGATTTCCTTTGTCAATTGGACCTTGTTCACTAAGACGATCTCTGCGTTGCCGATTCGCTCCACGACCTGATCTCGCGAGGACCGATCGTACACGGTCAAATCCCCTAGTTGTTCCAGTCCTTCCCAGCTCAGATCACCGGGATTTTCTGTGTAGCCGTCTAGTACGACGATTTTCATAAGAATCTTCCTCTCCTTTTAGTCTTCCAGCAACGCCCACGCACGCTCAATGACCCGTTTCGTATTCGCGACGATGATGTCTCCATCTTCATCTGGTCTTGGCTGCACTTCAAAGGACAGCACCATCGGGGATTTTTCATCTAAAAAGCCTTCCTGTTTCAATACTTGGAAGAAGTCCAGTAATTCTGGAACATCATTCGCACTGTTTGGATAGCCGAAGCGCGGGTGCAGATCGCCATATGCCTCGCAGCCCTCTGTCACTACGTTGTTGCCGATGTGCAGATGGGTAATATAGGGCTTGGTACACTGAATGACAAACTTGCTGGTCTCATAGGTCGTTGGAAAATGGGACAGGTCCACGATCAGCCCAAAGTTGTTGTGGGTCAAGCAGACATCTGCGGCAAATTGAGCAGCAAGAGGTGCTGGGCCGATCAGGGCACATTTGTCCATGTCATAATCAAAGATTTCCAGCTCCACCATCATGTCCTTTTTCGCGGCATAGGTACACAAATTGCGCGTCGTTTTCAGCAATTGCTGATAGGCCTCTTCCTTCGTTCCTGCCTCCCATTTGCCCGAAAGAAAAGCGATCCCTCTCGCACCTAGATATTCTGCTTCATCGATGGCTTCCAGCAAGGTTTTCTCTGCTTTTAGCCGCTCTTCCTCATTAATCGCATTCGGATTTAAGCCGGGACCCAATAGACGCGGCTGCGCTCCGTAACATACACGAATGTGGCTTTGTGCCAAAATATTTCGAGCCTTTTTCCGCTCGTCATCGTCTACTACTTGAGTCATCTCGACCGCATTAAAATAAGGGTCTCTTGAAATTTTCGTCAAGGTCTCTAGTAGCGGGTAGTCCTTCGGCGGATAGCTCATCCATTGAATCAGGCCCATATCGAAATATTTATGAATACTTTCTCTCATTCTTCTTCACTCGCTTTCTTTTGATTGGTGCTACACAAACGATTTCACGTTGTCCAACGCCGTTTCCATGTCGCATAATTGTTCGGGTTTACAGATCGCATCGATCACATACGTTTTATTGGATTGCTTCGCCCGATCGATCGCGCCTCTTAGTTCATCTGGAGTAAATACCCGTTCACCGACGCAGCCGAAGCCCTCAGCGACTTTTACATAATCCATCGTCCCGTCTTGGTTGTAGGGCATATCGACAGCGTATTCAAAGCCGTATGCGCCTTTTTGATTTTGGCGAATCAAGCCTAGATAGGCATTATTGACGATGATCACGATGATCGGTTTCTTGAAGGCCGCCGCGACGGCGATCTCCTCACCCATAAAGGTAAAGCCGAAATCCCCTAGCACGGTAACAGAGTGTGCAGCTGGATCAGCCACTTTTGCCCCGAAAGCAGCAGGAACTTCATAGCCCAAGGTGCCGGCGCCCCCAGATGGCAAATAGCGACGAGCGCGGTTGATCTTTTGCAATTGTCCGCTCCAGATTTGTGTAATGCCGCAGCCGGCAGTGAACATGGTGGCATCATCAAAGGCAGCATTCATCTCATGAAAGACCCGATGCGGCATCATTGGTTTGCTGTCAAAATCGGTTTTGCGAGCCAATTCTTTTCTTGTGGCAGGCAGATCCGCCGCTCGCTGAGAATTAATGGGTTTCACGTTGCGTGCTTTCGCTTCCGCGATCAAGGCGATCAACGCTTCTTTTGCATCAGAAACGATCCCCAGCTCCGGCTCAAAAACTTTGCCGATTTGTCCTTTTTCGATATCGATATGGATAAATTGACGGCCTTCACGGTAAACAGCCAAATTTCCTGTATGGCGATCCGTGAAGCGATTGCCAATGCCGATGACCACATCAGAATCCAAGAAATAGCGATTGCCGATCGGCTGTCCGACTTGAATTCCGGCATGTCCCGCGTTTAATGGGTGCTCTTCCGGTAACCCGCCTTTTGCCATATAAGTCGTGATTACAGGGATTTCTAACATCTCCGCAAATTCGATTAGCTCTTTTTCGGCATGAGACAAGATCACGCCGCCCCCCATGATGAGGATGGGTGCCTTTGCCTGTTGGATCAAGTCCATCGCCTGTTGGATCTTCGCAGCTTCAGGTGTCACTGTCTCTTTGGCGGCCGGCTGATAGTCAGCGATGTCAAAGTCGATGTCCGTCTGTTGGATATCTAAAGGCAAGTCAAGCAGCACAGGCCCGGGCTTTCCATTGCGCATCAGATAAAACGCCTCCTGCATGATTTCTGGAATCTTCTCCGCCTCTAAGACACAAAAGACTTTCTTACAAACGGTTTTGGCAATGCTCTCCATATCGACACATTGAAACGCGTCCTGTTTCATCTGCCAGCTATTGGCTTGACCGGTGATGGCAAGAACTGGAATCGAATCAATCTGCGCCGTGTACAGTCCCGTAACAAAATTAGTCGCGCCTGGCCCTGACGTACAAAGTGCCGCGCTGATTTTGTGAGAGGCACGGTAATACCCATCCGCCGCATGCATACACGCTTCCTCATGCCGCATACAAAAATGTTCGATCGGCGCCTCCTCCAGATACTTATAGACTGGATTGATCCCCGCGCCTGGAATGCCGAAAGCATCTGTAATTCCTTCCTTAACCATAATCTGAACGATCGCATCTGCTGCTTTCATATCCATTCCTTCTTCCTTTTTTAATTTCACTATGTGATATTGCGTTTCACTTTATTGCATGTTACCATGTGAGCAATAGCCAAACAATGTAACCGGTTTATTTTTGTCAGTCGAAAAATCGATTTGTTCAAGTTGGACAAAAGTAAAGCGAAACCGAGTTTTAAAGGAGATAAAAAATGGAAGAAAAACAATTAAAAATCAACCATTCCGTACAAAAAGCCTTTACGATCATCGAGCTGATGGCGGCGGCGGAAGATCCACTGTCCCTGCGCAGCATCTCGACGCAGACGAACCTTCCAAAAGCCACGGCCTTGAGATTGCTCTATACGTTGATGACGATGGGGTATGTCCAGCAAAATCAAGGGAACGCAGACTATTCCCTCTCTTTGAAATTCAAGCTGCTGACCAATGACAGCGACATCAGCCAAGACATCGTCGCCTATGTTCGCCCTTATATGCAGCAGATGTCTAAAGAGCTGGGTGAAGCAACCTGTCTTTCGATTTGTGACAATCAAGAACTGGTCTATGTCGAATCCATCGACAGCCAAGACAACCTGTTGACCGTCACCCAAAAAATCGGAAAGCGGGCGCCGCTGTATTGTACCGGCTCTGGAAAGCTGTATTTAGCAAATATGCCTGCGGATGAGCTGCAGCATTATTTAGACCACACGTCATTGATGCCTCTGACAACTCAGACGAAAGCCACAAAAAAAGAGCTCGCGGCTGAACTCGCCTTAGTAAAAAAACAAGGCTATTCGATCGACGATGAAGAATGCGAGATCGGGGTAAAATGTGTCGCCGTTCCATTACTAGACAAGCAGCGATCGGTTCTTGCGACGATCAGCGTCTCGATGCCGACGATTCGTGCGACAGAGGAAATGCTTCAAGAAACGATCACTCTGCTCACCCACACAGTAGCAACCCTTGAAAAATGATTTTTTGACCCTGGCCCTCAGAAAATAATAGGAGATTACTATGACATCATTAAAAGAAATTTTGCAAACACCAAGATTCTCTGAACTGTCGCTCCTCAATCAAAAGGCTGACCTAGAACGGCCGCTAGATACGATCGAGATTTTTGAAACGCCTGATATTCTTTACTATATTCCGAAAAATGCCCTGCTCGTCACTACAGGCATGGCGTTTTGTGAGGACCCTGACGGACTGTGCACTCTTGTCAAATCACTGGCAGAGCTGCCTTCCGCTGGATTGGCGATCAAGCTTGGGCGTTATTTACCTCATGTGGACGCGCAGGTTTTAGCATTAGCGGACGACTTGAACTTTCCTATTTTGCAAATCCCTGTCAGTATGCCGTTGGGAGATATCTCCCATAAGCTGTTGAGCTTTTTATGGCACGACCAAACCGAGCAGGTCTTTTTTGCTTTGGAGATTCAGCAAAAGTTTGTCAATTTGATGGTTCATGGCGCCTCTTTTGAGATTTTGATCAAAGAGCTCAGTTCCATGATCCAGCAATCGGTCCTGTTGATCGATCCTTTTGGGAAGATCGTCAGCTCTCACCTACAATTTTCAAATTCAGCGGTATTGAAGGATAGAAAAGAAGCCTTCTTAGAAAAAATTCGTGAATGTCAGTTAAAGAAGCAGCGGGAGACGCTGTTATTTGATTTTGCCCATGAAAAGATGCTGATCAGCATCTTCCCTCTTAATTCAGATCGTTACTTGCCTTACATGCTTGTTATCTTCGAGCCCGACAAGCTGCCCTATCCCTTCTCTCAGTTTGTCATTCAGCAGTCCCTGACTGTTTTAACACTAGCCTTGTATAAAGAACAAACTCTGCTAAATGAAAAAAGAGCCGAACGCAGAAATCTTTTGACCTATTTATTAAGCCGCAAGACCTCCTCGGAGGAAGACACGGATTGGCTCCATTACAAAAGGCACTTTCCTAAGCTCAACTCCACTTATTACCGCGTGATTTTTATCCATTCTTTTATAAAAAAGGACCAGCATTATTATGTAAAAGAGATCGATGCACTCATTTATGACTATCTCTTTCAAGAAGTCGAGAAAAAATCTGAGAATATTTTGCTTTTTCCAACGGAGAATCTCAATCAGATGGTGCTAGTCCTTCAGAAGAAAGCGGAGATTTTACCGATTTTAGAAAAGCTCCACAAAGAGCTGTTGGATCTCTTTGGTATTTATGCACGATTTGGTATTGGTGATCCTGTTAATAATATCGACCTGCTCCACTTCTCCTACAAAGAAAGCAAGCAAGCGCTGGAAGAATCCGAAGATCGTACGACGTTTGTTTCCTATAATAAGATCCAGGGAATCAAGCGCATCACTGAAAATGTATCCAATGAAGACATGCGCTATTTCTGTATATCGATTTTGAAAAATTTAGCCTATCCTGAGAATGAACAAGACCAAGAGATGAGAAAGACCTTGATGACCTATCTCGATCAACAATGCGAGATCACTAAAACTGCCGAAATGTTATTTATCCATCGCAATACGGTCAAATACCGCATCAAAAAATGCGAGGAGCTTTTAAACAATAACATCGATCATCCTGAATTTTCTTTACAGCTGCGTGTCGCGTTGTTCCTCTCTGATCCCGAAGCGAAGGACATCGAATAGCCAAAAAAACAGACGACTGAGCCAGCATCACTGCCGCTTAGTCGTCTGTTTTTAGTTATCGGTTAATACATCGTTTCCATCACCTCAGCCGCTGCTTCTTTTTCTTGATAATATTTATTGATCCCATAAAAAACAAGCGTTCCTGCAACGATGATCCCGATGGCTAAATAAAAGGCGTAGACCTTTGTGCCTGTCGCATCAGAGATCATCCCTGTAACAGACGGGACGATGACCGAGGCAGACATGCCGAAGAAATTAAAGACACCATAAGTAGTAGCGATACTTTTCTTCGGGGCAAATTGCCCTAGCCATGAAATAATGATTGGTTCAACGGCAAGTTTACCGAAGAATCCGTAGGCCATTATCCCAATGATCAATAACACCTGATTATTCGTAGTGATCGTCATAAAGAGCACACTTGCTGCTAAAATTTCTAGCAGGATGATGATCGTTGTTTTTTTATGAGGAATCTTATCTGCGATCCGGCTGAAAAACAACGCCCCTGGTATTGCCGTAAAGAAGACTAAGGAAGACGCAATCCCAATGCCTGTCCCTTGGAAGCCGCGTTCAGTTTCTAAAAAATTGGGCAGCCACGTGTCGATCAGATAGTATGTGTACAGCGTCGAAAAGTACAACACGTATGCAGCGATCATCGGCAATTTGAAAAGATCCTTGAGTGTGCCCTTTGGCTTTGCAGCTGTTTGTACCTGTGGGGCGGGCATCGGTTTTTCTTCACGAATCATTTTTTTGAAGACACCCAACATCACGACGATCAAGAGCGCCGTCATAAGTAATAACGATTGCCATGGCAACACCCTTTCTCCAACTAAAAAGCTGGAAGAGACTAATCCTAAGCCGCTGCCAATGGCCGTCCCGCTATTTACGATCGCGGTAGCCAAACTCTTCTTGTTCGCTGGAACATATTCTGTCGTCAGTGAATACGCCACGCCATAATAAGTACCACAGCCTAAGCCTGCCAGCACACTCCCGAGAAAGACGGTGGATAAGGCCGATGCCGACGCCACGATCAGTGTTCCAAGGCCAAATAGCAAGAATCCAGGAATCAAAATCTTTTTTTTCCCAAACCGATCCACTAACAGGCCCGATGGAATCTGCATGCTTACATACCCTAAAAAGTAGAAACTCGATATATTGCCCAAGCTTGAATCCGTTGCTCCGCCAAAGTACGCGCTGATAATAGGATAGATCGGCGTAAGAACCATCCGATAGATCCAGATCACCACCCACCCGGCGGTCAGGATAAAAATGATTTGCTTCCAATAGGGAGCTCGCGTTGTTCTTGTTTGTTCTTCCATGTTTATACGTCCTCCCTTACATGACACCCTTAATGGCCCGCATGGTCAACGATGCAGGCCACCTATTTCTCCCTTATTTTTTGATAAATTCCCCTGGGAAGTCTGCGGTCACGCCTGCTTCCTGACTGTAGATCGATTCGCCCCGTAAGATTGTTTGAACCACCTGTGCGCCGATCTCGCGTCCAATATAAGGACTGATTTTGTTGCGGTATTCCAGGTCTTCCGCTTGCAGCGTATAGGCCGCCTTTGGTTTGATCAATACGAAATCCGCGTCTTTGCCGATACTGATCCGTCCTTTTGTATCCAGATCATAGCGATCTGCTGGATTGGTCGCGATCACATCCGCGAACATTTTCAAGCTCATTCCACGTTTTTGGACCCCTTCGTCAAACATCACATCAACATTGTTTTGAACGCCGGAGATACCGCCCCACGCTTCAAAGGCATTTTCTTTATCCTTTAAATCAGGGGTACATGGAGAATGATCCGATGTCACAAAAGCGATCTCTCCTGCCAATAATTTATCCCACATCGCTTTTCGTGTTTCCAGATCGCGAATTGGCGGAGAACATTTCACCACCGGTCCAATAGCATCCAATTCGTCCGTATGGAAATATAAATAATGAGTACACGTTTCACAGGTAACGTCCACGCCCTCTGCACGAGCTTTCGTTACTTCCTCAACCCCCTCAGGACACGCAACGTGACAAATGTGGATGCGGCAGCCCGTTTCTTTCGCCAAAAGAATCGCTCGACGAATCGGCTCAACTTCCGTAAAGACTGGGCGGCTTTCTACATAGGCCTTCAAGGTCGTCTCCCCATTGGCATAGGCGATCTCCCCTAATTTATCCGTGATCGCCGCATTTTCCGCATGGATCGCTAGAACCTTGCCTGTTTCTGCGATTTGCTTCATCCCTTCATATAAAGAATAGTCATCCACGTTCATGAAATCGCCATCGATCGTCCGGTCGCCGCAAGTCGCCATGAAACATTTGTAAGCCGCGACACCGCCGTCGTTTAATTCTTGAATACCGCCCTTCAAATTTAGCGGCGTCAATCCGCCAAAGGAGCCGACATCGGAGCGTAATTTGTTTTTCCCAGCCGAATACTTGATTTCTAAGCTTTCAGCGTCGGTCGTAGCAGGAACTTGATTCAAAGGCATTTCCATAAAGGAGGTAACGCCACCTTTAGCACAAGAAGCAGTCCCGGTCACATAGCCTTCCCACTCATCCCGGTACCCGCCGCCAGGATCTGTGATGTGGACATGTGCGTCCACCATTCCTGGGCTGACCACTAAACCTGACGCGTCGATCACTTTATCGCCGTCTAACCCCTTGCCGATGGCGACAATGATGCCGTCCTTGACTGCGACATCCGTCTCAACTTCCCCGCTTTCTAAAATGACTAAACCGTTTTTGATAACTAAATCATGATTCATACTTTTACATCCTCTCTTTTTTTAAAGTCAATTTAATCAAAAGCCTCTTCGGTCGTATCCTCCGAGCCTAATTTCCTCAAGACATAATAAATAGCAAATGCGCAGGAGAAGCCGACGAGCCAAGACACGTTTGAGATCGCCTGCAATGCGGGAATGAACTGACCGCTTAATGAAATCAGCAAGGCAATGATCGTCGCGATGTAGGCTTGACGATTTAATCCCCGATACACACTTTTTGTATTGTTTTCTTTTGGATCAATATAGAGTGCGTCCAAATTGATCGTTTGATCCTTGATAAAGAAATAATGAGCGATCATGACCCCTGCCACCGGCCCTAAAACTGCCCCGATCGAATTTAAGAAAATAAAGATGCTGTCGGCATTTTCCATCAATTTCCACGGCATGATCAGGTAGCTGATGACACTGGCGATAACTACGCCTTTCTTGTAATCGACTTTTTTAGGGAACAACGCCGACAATTGGTACGCCGCCGGGATAATATTCCCTGTCGCATTCGTAGAGATCGTGGTCAGTAAAAATACTGTCATCGCGATAATGACTGCCGGGAAATTGTCCCACCGATCAACAATGTTCAGCACGTTCCATTCCTGAATACCGTAGTGAATCGAGCCGCCAATCAAGATCGCCACACTGGAGAGAGCAAAGATCACGTAGGCAACTAACAGACTCGCCATCTGCCCCACCGTTTGATCTTTTGTCGATTTGGCGTTCTGAGTAAAGTCGGAGACACTTGCCCCAGGTGCTGCCCATACAGCTAACACCGAATTAATGATCATAAAATACGCGAAGATCGGATTGATACTTTGAGTCGCACCGCTTGTATCGAAAGATAAAATCGCTCCGATCCCGCCTGCTGCACGAATCGCCCAAATCGCCATGCCGCCGAAGACGAGATAGATCAACGGACTTAGTATCGCTGTGAATTTGTTTAAGATGTTGCCGCCGCCGATTCCAATCAGCATATTGAGCGCCCAAAACAAGGTGAATGCCAGCAATCCCGGAATGCCGATCCCGAAGAAACTAGCTGAACCGCCGATCGCCAAGAAGCCGGGCCAAATTTTTCCAATCAATATTAAAAGTGCTAATGATCCCGTATAATTCTGTAGGCCAAACCACGCGATGGCCGCGACACATCCACGGAGAAAACCGGGAAGCTTGGCGCCGATATCACCGTACGTTGACCGCAAATGAAGCGCGAAAGGAATGCCGTATTTTGAGCCCGCCCGTCCATTCATGGTCATAAACAACGCAACAACAAGTGCACTGATGATCAACGCCATCATGACATTTATTGGTGACAAGCCTAAAAATAGAAACCCTCCAACCGCCGTATAATTAGGAATGTTATGCACAGAACCCATCCAGAGAGTAAAATAATTTTTCGCCCCCATGTTTCGCTTCTCCGGTGTTTTAGGCAGCATATCATCGTTGTAGCCCCGCTCTTTAAATCGAGCGACTTCTTCTTCTGAAACTTGATAATCTGTGTTTTCCACTGGTGCGCCTCCTTTTTCAATTAAAACGTGCTCCTTTTCTAACTGACCTCATTGTAAGCGTTTTAAAAACAATGCACATTAGTCGAAAGAACAAAAACGATCGCCCCTTTTTGTTCACTATGAACAAGCACTTTTTTTGTTTTTAAGCATATGATATGAGGTATATTCATGCGCTTAAAAAAGAGGCTCCTTACTATCCAGTGACGATCACTAAATACGAAGTAGCCTCCTCTATCTGCTTATTCTTTTTGTTCCATCAACTCTGTATAACTTTTTGTTCCATCAACTCTGTATAACTTTTTGTTCCATTAAAAATATCAAGGTTAAGCTCGTTTTCATCACTCGCGATGATCATCGCGACCAGCACATCAACATCGACGTTTAACAATGTTCTGAATACGCCAGAAAACCAATCAATCCCAGCCAATAAAGCGATGCTCTCCGTCGGCAAGCCAAGCATAGGCATCACTGTCGCTAATGCTACCAAGCCGCCGCCGGGAACAACGACTGTTCCTAAACACGCCAGCGTTGAGAGCAAGACTGCTTGTGCCAATTGACCGATCCCAAGTTCGATACTGAAAAACTGGGCAAAGGTGACGATCGACAAGGAAAGATACATCGACAAGCCATTGCTGTTCAGGCTCATTCCTAGAGGCATCACGAGCTTATTGATACGGTCGCCGATCCCTAATTTTTCTCGTCCATCTTCTATCTTGATTGGTAACGAAATAGCCGAAGACGTTGTTGTAACAGCGATCATAGTGATTCGCCAGATGTTTTTGATCAATCGTGGAAGACTGACTTTACAGTAGACAGCGGTTATCACAAACCAAATGAGCAAATACAAGACCGCCGCGACACCAAAGGTCAGCAGAAACTTCATGAGCGTTCCTAACACACCGATTCCGATATCGCCGACAACTGCCGCGATCAAACTGAAAATACCGATGGGTGCTAATTTCATGATCATCGTGACCATTCTCAAAACAACGTTGTTGAAGCTAGAGATCCAATCTAAAATGTGCGTACTGTTCTCGTCGCTTTTGATCACACTTAAAGCCAACCCAAACATCAGGGAAAAGACGATGACTTGGATCATATTCGCTTCCGCCATTGCGGAGACGATATTTTGCGGGATAAAGCCTAAGACCACTTCCTGCAGCCCACCCTCATTGACAGCTAGATCACTCACCCCGGAGAGGGTATTTTCCAAGCCAACACCGGGTTTAAAGACGAGTCCGAAGACGATCCCGATCGCTGCGGCTACGACGGTCGACCCCATAAACCACAGGACCAGTCTTACGCCTATTTTTCGCAGCTCTTTGATTTCCAATCCACCGACTGCTTCTATCACTGATCCCATGATCAAGACAACTACAGACATTTGGATCAGGCGTAAAAACAAGTCACCGACGAGTTTGATGCCTACAATGTTCTTTTGAAAGACTGCGCCAAATAAAATCCCTAGGACCATCGCTATCATAATTTGATTGGTTAAGCTTATTTTTCGAAGTGCTCGCATGCGTTTACCTCGCTCTCTTATACAGAAAAAACGGCCGTGACTACTTGGCTTTCTTTAGATTGGATAATAGGAAGAGAATCGACCCAACGACCAGCAAAACGATCGCGATATAAAAGCCCATTACTTTTGATCCCGTTGCATCAGAAATCGAACCCGTCAATGTCGGCGCGATGACTGAGGACATCATTCCAAAGAAATTAAATACACCCAATGTTGTTCCAATACCCACTTGCGGCGCATTTTCACCAAGCCAAGAAATAATAATCGGCTCAACCGCTAATTTACCTAAAAATCCGTACATAATCAAGGCAATCATCAAGAAGGTCGATGTTGATGAGCGAACCGTGATCAAAAGCATCACTGCCGCCAAAAGTTCAAGGATCACAATAAAACGAATTTTTTTATCCATATATTTGTCTGCTAATTTACTAAAGAACAGAGCGCCCGGAATCGAAGCAAAAGCCACCAATGAAGAAGAGAATCCAATCGCTGCACCTTGGAAGCCGCGTTCCGTTCCCAAGAAATTCGGCAGCCACGTCACGGTCATGTAGTAGGCATAGCATGTCGCAAAATAGAGAATGTACGTAAACAGCATCGCCGGAGACAATAAGGTTTTCATTGATACGGCTTCTTTCGGCTTCTCTTCAACCACTTCTTTTGGCTGATTGAAGGCCACGTCGTCTTTATTGCTGCGGATCACTAAGCTGAAAGCTGCTAACATTACCAAAATAAGTGCCATCGAGATATACATCATGACTTGCCAAGGGAGACCCAATTGGACAACCAAGTAACTGGAGAGGATCATCCCGATCCCGGACCCTACAGCAGAACCGCTATTAACGATCGCTGTGGAGAAGCTTTTCTTTTCCGCCGGAATGTTTTGCGAAGTCAGTGAGTACGCCGAGCCATAAAAGGAGCCGCAGCCAATCCCTGCCATGAAACTTCCGATATAGATCATTGAGATCGTTGAAGCTTGAGAAATAATAAAAGCGGCCAATGCGAAGAAGATGAACCCTGGAATCAAGACTTTCTTCTTACCGATTTTATCTACTAAAAACCCTGCAGGTATCTGCATGATCACATACCCTAGGAAATAGAAACTTGAGATGGAGCCTAATGCCGTATCTGAGACGTTTCCTCCCAGTGACGCATTGATTTGCGGATACACAGGTGACAAGGCCGAGCGGTAAATCCAAATCGACACCCATCCTGAGCAAAGTAAAACGATGATTTTCTTCCAATATTCCATACCGATTCGTTCGTTGTTCATTTCCATCTTTCTTCCCCCGTCTACATCTAGTTAGTTGTATCTTTTCAACACTACGTTCCTCAGCCGTTTGTACCGTTCGCATCTTCTACTCTTATTGTAAAGTGAGTCCTCTTCAGATACATTTAACAGTACGAACAAATGTGAAATTCTTTTTGTGCGCTTTAACTAATCACATACTGATAAGTCCTTACACTTCATACACCTGCAAGGCTGCTTTTGTCGCTTCCCCTTTAGTGATTTCTGCTCCGTAATAGATCAGGGCTGCCTCTAACGCGCCTAAAACGTGCAGGACGTTTTCGCGTCGACTGCTATAGCCCATGTTCCCGATCCGCCACACTTTTCCTTTTAAATCGCCAAACGAAGAGGCAATCTCGACTCCAAATACTTCCAAGAGCATGCTGCGGATCGCTTCACCGTCATCGGCTCCTTCTGGAATTAAAATAGGGGTCACAGTCGGCATTTTAGTCGCCATATTTCCGAAGAAACCAAGCCCCATCGCTTGAATCCCTGCCACGATCGCGTCATCGTTTAATTGATGACGTGCCCACACATTCTCGATGCCTTCGTTGATCATCGCGCGCAGCCCTTCATGCAAGGCGTAAATCATTGTCGTTGCCTCTGTGTGATGATTGATTCGTTCGGAGTTCCAATAACGCTGCAACTGGCTTAAATCTAAATAATTGCTGCTGATAGGATTGTCGTTGCGATCGACTTTGCTTAAGCCCAACTCTTTTTGGTAGCGACTCGTCAACACCTTTTCAACACGGTCATTATAGGTAATCAGAGACATGCCAGAAGGCACGCTCACACATTTTTGCGTTCCGCCGATCGCCATATCGACCTTCCATTCGTCGACATATATCGGCACACCGCCGTATGTTGCGACCATATCGACCACAAAGAAAATATCCCGTTCACGACAAGCCGCACCAATTTTATCCAACGCCTGCATCTGACCGTTGGCCGTTTCTCCGTGGACCATCGTGACAATCTTTGGTTGAAAATCATCGATGGCTTTAATGATGACTTCCTGATCAAAAGGCTCTGTCCATTCTTTCTCCAAATACTTTACGTCCGCTTTTGCTCGTTCGCAGATTTCTCCCAAAAGGTATGCAAAACGGCCATATACCGGAATCAGTACCTTATCTCCCGGTTCGATAAGTGCGATTAAAGCAGCTTCTAAGCCCGAGCGGGATGTCCCGTCAATCGCAAAAGCTTGCTCATTTTTCGTTCCGAAAGGGATCTTGATCATTTCTTTGACCGCATCCATAATCGTTAAAAAGGCTGGATCAAATTGGCCCAAGATCGTTGAACTCATCACTCTCAATACATTGGGATGGGCTTCTACCGGCCCTGGGGTCATAATGGTACGACGCGGGATGACTAATTCTGAAAACATATAAATTCCTCTTTTCTCTTTTTGAGTTGCGACATTGCGTTTGTCTACTTCGCATAATCATTCATATTTTTTAGCCAAAACAACTAAAATAGTCTTGTTTCTCGAGACCTCCTTGCCTATAATTGGTCTAGGAGGTTGCCATGAGAACATTACTTGATGTACTACAAATTCCACGTTTTTCTGATTTGACGTTACTTACAGAGTCCTCGTTCGCTAAATTGCCGCTAGATAGTATCGAAATCAGCGAGACACCGGACATTTCTTTTTATATACCGGAGAATACGTTTCTTTTGACCACCGCGATGATTTATCGTGACGATCAAACGAAGCTATTTGAGCTGATCGATTCGCTGCAAGAAAAAAATGCGGCTGGTTTGGGAATCAAGATCGGGCGTTTTATCGATGCCATTGATCAGCGAGTGATCGATTATGCCAATAAGGTAAAATTTCCGATCGTTCAAATCCCGCTTTCCATTCCTCTGGGGAGTCTTCTCCACCAGATGCTCAACTTTTTATGGGATAAAAAAGCCGAACAGTTAAACTATGCACTGGACATCCAGCGGCGTTTTTCAAATATGCTGGTCAATGATGTCAGTATGGCGCGTTTTATCGCTGACTTTGGCCGTCTGATCAAGACGCCCGTCATTCTGGTCGATCCGTATAAACGGGTGCAGGCGTCGTCGAAGCATTTTTCGAATACATCGAAACCCGCCGAATATTACATTGATCAATTAGAGCAGCTAGATCCTGATTTTGTAAAAAAGAAAAATGATTCCGTTTTAATCAATGATCTCGATCAAAAAGCTTTTTTGGTTTCTTATTTTTCAGTAGAACCCAATCATTATTTTCCGCATTCTCTCGTTGTTCTGAATTCTGAAAAAATTCCGTATCCTGTCTCGAATTTTGCTTTGGAACAGGCGACATTGGTTTTGTCTTTCATGCTTTATAAGAACCAGAAGATCCAAGAGTCCTTTGATGCACTGAAGACGGATTTTTTCAACCGGATGATCGAGATTCAACAGGAGCCGAATCATGAACCCCGAGACTGGCTCGACCTTGGTAGAACTTACGGATTAGTCAAAGCACGCCATTACCGAGTGATCTACGCCGCTTGCCAACAAAGTGACCTTGATCATTCGCGAATCAAATTCCAAGAAGAAGTGAGTGAATTAAGCTTCAATTGGCTAAATGACAAGCTTTCCCACCATATCCGCGATGTTTCCTTATTCAAAATGAAGGACCCTGCTCACTTTGCGATCGTTAGTCAGCATAAGGAAGAACAACTCGCGGACATTTTAGAAAATGTCGCGACAGATCTATCCCAGCGATTGAATATCCAACTGCAATTCGGCTTAGGAAATGTGTCTGCCTCCATCGAGGACATTGGAAAATCCTTCATTGAAGCCAAAACGGCATTTGAAGAAATGCATCTGCTCTCGAAAGTACCAATGATCTACCAGTACCAGCAAAAAGGGATGCGCAGCCTCTTCGAAAAAATGGGCCATTCAGACATCACGTATTTTTGCGAAATTTCTTTGAAGGAACTTGCCTATCCAAAAGAACCTGCAATGATCGAATTACGTAAAACATTGAAATATTATTTAGATTATCAATGCGAGATTGCTCGGACAGCAAAAGCACTGTTCGTTCACCGAAATACGATCAAATATCGAATTGAACAATGTAGCTCGATCATTGGAAAAAATGTCCACGATCCCGGTGTCAGTCTCGATTTACGCCTGGCTCTGGAGCTTTCGGAAGAAAATAATACATGAAACAGCGTAAGGTACAAGAATTGCCGGATGATTATCCCACAATTCTTGTACCTGCTTTGCCCAATAACGCTTGGTCCGCTTCTTCCAGAGCACAAATAATCGCGGTTTTCCCTTGACGCGCAAAATTAATGGCTGCTTCGATTTTTGGTCCCATGCTGCCGTCAGCAAAGTGACCGTCCTGAAAATGTTTCTGAGCGGTTTCTGGCGTAATGGTCTCTAATTTTTCTTGATTTGGTTTTCCATAGTTAATGTAGACATTGCTGACATCGGTGAGCATCATAAATACATCTGCGTTCACCTGTTCTGAGAGCTTCTTGCCCGTGTGGTCTTTGTCGATCACCGCTTCGATCCCGCTTAAAAGACCATTTTCTTTTCGTGATACAGGGATACCTCCGCCGCCACCGGCTACGACGATCGTGTTTTGGTTCAACAGATTGACGATCGAATTCACTCCATGAATCGCTAAAGGCTTAGGCGATGGCACGACACGACGGTACCCGCGGCCCGCATCTTCCGCCATATTCCAATTCCGTTCCTTCGACATTTTCTCCGCCTCTTCTTTTGAATAAAAGACACCAATCGGTTTCGTCGGTTTTTGGAAGGCTTCATCTTCAGCAGAAACTTCTACTTGTGTCAACAAGGTGACCACGTCACTGGTCAAACCTTCTTCTTCGATTTTATTTTTGATGGTTTGCTCCATTAAATAGCCGATAAATCCTTGAGACTGTGCATTACACACGTCCAAAGGAAACGGTGGGACTACATCTTTCGCTTCTTCATTTTGTCGCAAAATATTCCCCACCTGCGGCCCATTTCCATGAGTCACCAAGATTTGATAATCCAGCTTTTCAACCTTTGCGATCATTTCAGCGCTCGTTTCGATGTTTTTCAACTGCGCTTCCACGGTTTCTTCCTGACCTGGTTTCAATATTGCGTTGCCACCAAGGGCCATAACTACCCGATTTGCCATTTTTTTCCTCCTTTATATCCCGTTTCTTTTTCGTTATCGCCCTTCTCATTCGCCGCGATTCGCGTTGCCTCACGGCGTTCGTTTCTAAAATAATTAAGCGTTCTGGAAAATCCTGCCAAAAAATCAGCCCCCGATGTATGACCCGTCTGCAATACCAATTGAATTGCCGGTTCTAATTCGCCGGTGATTTCGCTGACTGCCTTCAGCAACTGTAGGATGGACTGGTTGAAACGCTGGTCCAATCCGCATAAAAGATAATGCTTGCTTACGTCCGTTGTCAGATCAGCTACAGAGAGCAGCTTCGTTCTCAAGTAGGTCTCTAATTTCATGTCCCTATTGTCTAAAATTAGTCGGGCAGCCAAATATCCAATGAGCATATCGTCTCCTGAAGGCGTCAGCCCCGGCCCCCGACCAATCAAAAAGTGAAGGGCTTTGCGCTGATGAGGCAAGGAATCTGAACAAAGAGCATCGATTGCCTTGGTGAAGTCATTTCCACTGTCAAACACCGTCGATAAGGGTTCCTGATACCCGGTCGGCTTCTTCACTTTTTTCAAAGAGAAACTATATTCTTTCCAACCTTCAGCAGTCAGTCCGCCAGTCGACACGTAATGAGAGGTATATTCCCGTGTCGGTGATACGACCAGTTGTCTTCCGGCGATTCGTAAGATCCTGTTTTGCATGATCAGCGGATCGCCGACGCGGACTTCCGAGAGCAATTGTTCAAAATCAGATGCCTTTAGATAAATTCCATTGGGGACAGCCGCCGTTTGTTCAGTCGAAATGACCGCCAATCGTTGACTGGTTTCATCCTGAATATTGAAGCTATGGTTAAATTTGCTGTGGACGTGCCACCGGCTTTTTAAAATCGATTGCTCAAGGATTTCCCGATCCGAGCAGCAGGCCTCTATCAGCATCGCATTTCTCTCCTTTATTCGTTGAATCCTAGTTTCTTTGCATAGGCTAGAACGGCTTTTTCAAAACAGTCAATCGGCGGTGTCACTGTTCCCGCACCGATTTGTCCCTTTCCAGCCTTCTTATTCGCGATTCCCGTATTAATGACTGGCAAGATGCCCGTTTCAACAACTTTTCTCGCATCAATACCTAAGCAGATTCCTTTGAAATCCCACGTAGGAACAGGGAAATTCGGATTGCTGTCAATACAGATTTCCGTCATCTCGTTGCTGGTGTTCAAGGCATCATAAAAGCCACCTGAACCGACGAATCGCGTCACTGCCGGAGCAGCGATCATCGCCATGCCGCCAACACCAAAGGTTTCTGTAATTGCACTATCTCCCATATCTGGTGAGGCATCGGCTTCGCTGAATCCTGAGAAGTACAGACCTTTCGGCGTGTTCACAGGACCGGTGAACCATTCATCCCCCATCCCTGCGATTCGAATACCAAATTCATGCCCGTTCCGGCACATGGCTGTCACGATGGTCCCTTCTTGAATTTTCCGAGCCCCATCCATGACTGCTTTGGCGGAAGCCATCATGATGTTCAAGAAGAATTGATCCGTATCCGCCAAGAACTGAATGACCTCTTGTTTCTCTTCCTCGAACTCTTTTAGTGAGACGATCGCAGGCGCAACTTCCTTCAAGAAAGCCAATGATGCCGCGATGTTCCGTTGATGGAACTCATCTCCCATCGAAATCGCTTTGGCAACTAAGACATTGACATTCAAGCCGTTATCCATCGTTTTTAATGCTGCGCTTAGAACTGGTCCCAGCGTATTTTTCATCCAATGCAGACGGTTGACGACTTCTTCAGAATAGGCACCAAAACGTAAGACTGCTCCAATGCCTTCATTCATTGTGCAATAGGCACGATTGCCGTCCGTTTTATTTTCGACGACCAATACAGCCATATTGGCAGAGGTGATGCCCCCCATCGGCCCTACTGCATCCACATGGTGGCAAGGGATCAGAGTGACTTCGCCAGACTCTAACTGCTGCCGAACCTCTTCCTCTGTTTCGCCCCATCCTTCAAACAGCGCGGCGCCGACGCAGGCCCCTTGAATCGGGTCGATCATTTGGTCGTAACGAATCGGTGGTCCAGCATGTAACAAGACCTTGCCTTCATTTAATTCAGAGATCACGGTTTTCGCAGGTACTACATCTAATAAGAAAGGAGAACCGGCTACAATTTTTGCGGCGACCGCTTGGTTTGCTTCATCAATTGTTTTGTACACTTTTCATTCTCCTCCTAATTCAATTCCGCTTTATTCAAAAACTGCAATGCTTTTTGCAAGGTTGGATTTCCGCCAGCAACTGGCTGCCAATCAAATTGAACGGCTTTGCCATGATGACTGATGATCGCGTCAGAAAAACTCCGCAGACCAATGTTGATAAATGCCTCATTCGTAAGCAAACGCATCATTTCTTTAGAAGGTGCGATTTGCGGGTTGCTGCTGGCTTTTTTCGGTAAAACAGTTCTTTCTGGAAGCGTCAATGGGTGTCCTAACATAACTAATGCCAGCTTGACCGCTTGCGCATTGCTCGTGCATAAAATCGTTCCAGCTTCTTCTAAAATCGCCTTTTGTTCTTCCATGTTTTGCGGATCTTCATCCGTCCCGACGATCGTTGCTATAACTGCCAATTCACGCCCTTCGGAGACGGCTTTTTTCTTGATTTCTTTGATTGTTGGAGCCAATTCTTTTGCCATATTTTCATGGGAACCATAGCCTAGAACATCATCCAGCAAGATCACGGCAGTCGTCGCTTCGTCTGCGGCTTGGGCCAGCATTTCTTGTCGCTTGCTTGGATCGATCATCGGGTGCGGTTTTCCTTGTGTGTAGATGTCGTCCCCCAAATCAATGATCTCGTGGACACCATCCTTTAAGATAAAGCCAGCCTCTGTTTCCTGATCTTCCTTCAGCCCTAGCGCTCGTTTCATTAGCATCGCTGCTTCATAGGCCAAAGTTCCGCCAGAATAAAGCCCTTTGATCCCTGTTTGTCCTGAGACAAATGAATACCCTGGATTTTCCAGTTCATCCGACTTCACTGTGACTTGCTCCTCTTCCATCAGTTGAACGGCAATTTCAGCAGCTTCTTCTAATGTATAGGCTCTATAAAGATTCTCTTCATGATCGGTCGGTTCTTCGCCTAAGAAAATCGTAACAACTGGTTTTGAAGCACTTCTCAATAGATCAAGCACCTCATCCCGTACGCTTGGTGCAGGTGGTTTGGAAATAACGACGATCACTTTTGTCTCTAGATCTTTTTCCAATGTTGCAACACTGTCCTTCAGCGTGATACCGCCAACTTCAGCTTTTAAATCGCGCCCGCCGGTTCCGATCGCGTTGGTCACGCCGCCGCCTAATTTATGAATCAAGGTCGTTACTTCTTGAATCCCTGTCCCAGAGGCCCCGACAACGCCGATACTCCCTTTGCGAACTGCGTTGGTAAAGGCTACAGGAATGCCATTGATGATTCCCGTCCCGCAGTCTGGACCCATTAATAGCAGGCCTTTTTCATGAGCCAGTTTTTTTAAACGAACTTCATCTTCCAGTGCGACGTTGTCACTAAAACAGAAGACGTGCTTGCCTTCGTCCAACGCGTGCTCGATCTCTCCTGCCGCATGTGTTCCTGGAATTGAAAAAACGGCTACATGAGCATCTTCGCCAAGCGCTATCGCTTTGTCCCATGTTTTTACTGTTTCTGTCCCTTTTTCATTGCCGCCCTTGCTTTGCTCCGCTAAGAATTCATCAATTGTGCTCAACACATTTTGGATCAATTGTTCCTCTGTTTCCTGGATGTCTAAAACGATCGCCATGTCATTTGAGGACGCCTCTTCAAGTTCGGATGTATACAAACCGCCTGTTTTGAAAATATCTTTATTGGCTGGTGTTCCCATCATAACGGACGCCTTGTTCACGCCATCTAGCGTATTTAATCGATTCGTTAACAACATTAATACGATCGAATCTTGATAACTGTTTTTTTGAATAATCGTGTGTAACACGTGATTCCCTCACTCTCTGTTAGTTGGTTGCAAAACTCCCAGTTTCTCCATATTGATCAAAATGGATCGTATCACTTTCCAAATAGTCTACTACCTTCTTCGCCACAGGAATTCCTTCAGAGGAGTATTCCTCATACTTGATCTGATTGGTTTCTCCCGGGTAATAGACTTGCTTAAAGCCAGCAGCTGGAGCGATGCTATGCAATTCTTCAATCATGGCTTCAATACTGTGCTTAAAACTTGCCAAATCAGTAAAGCGTCGTGGATCAATCAAAATAAATAATTGTCCGAGGTTGCGTTTTTCCGTTAGGTCACTATACATAGAAGAAACGTTTTTTCCGAAAGGCAGACCTAGCAGCATGCCAGATAATACATCCACCATCATCATCAAACCAAACCCTTTTGGTCCAGCCATCGGCAGTAAGCCGTTGACCTCATGAGGATTCGTTGTTGGTTTCCCGTCCGCATCCACTGCCCAAGTATCAGGAATATCTTGGTCTTTTGAACGTGCATCTAAAATTTTCCCCCACGCTTGAACCGTTGTTGCCATATCAAAAACAACCGGTGCGCCATGTTCCCTAGGTGCTGCAAAAGCGATCGGATTGGTTCCAAAATAGTTTTCCGAACCGCCAAAAGGAACGACCATGGGATCTGACTGGCACATTGAAATAGCGATGAGGTTTTCTTCTGCGGCTCGCTTTACATAATACGAAAGTGCGCCGCAATGACTGATCCGCTTCACACCAACGATTGCTACACCAGACTCTTTTGCCTGATCGATCGCATATTCTAACGCCTGAAGCGCCACGAATTGCCCGACACCATTGTCTCCATGAACGATTCCTGTACTTGCGCCAGTTCGTTCAAAGGTGATTTTAGGATCAAGCGTCACGCCGCCTTTCGCGATTCGTTCGGCATAATAATCCACGCGAACAGCCCCGTGGGAGTGGATACCGCAAGCATCCGCAAATACCAAATGCTCCGCCACAGTATCGGCATGGCCTTCTCTTAATCCGGCACGCATTAATTTATTTTGAATCAACTCATGTAATCTTGCTGGTTGAACGATCATTGTTTCTTCCATAATAAAAACGACTTCCTTTATTTAAATTTCAGGATCACGATTGCAGTCCTTCGAATAGACATATTTTAAAGGCTCTTTCCGCCCAACAGCATACGCTGCCTGATGAACATAAGCACTCATAAAAATGTAGTCGCCTTTTTCGACAGGCAGCCAGTCATTATCCAAGTTGTACATTCCTTTTCCAGAGAGCAGGTACGCCCCATGTTCTTGATAATGGGTCTCGATATACCCATGACTAGCTCCTGGTTCAAACGACAGGATATGGAAATTCATATCGAAGCCAAGGTCCTTCGGCAGAAAATCCCAAAGTAACACATCTTTCATGCCTTCATATTCGATCGGTTCCATTTCATTCACGTTCCCGACGACTTTATAAGCGCTGTAGCCCTCTAATGGTTGATAGCGTTTCTTATATAGAAAGAACTCGGTGTCTTCCTCTTGTGCATTTGCTAAATACATTTTTTCTCCTGCGGGTAAATACACATAACCGCCCGAAGCGACCGTATGACTTTCCTTGCTGTCGCTGACTGTCAGCTTGCCGTCGATCACGTAGACCAACGTTTCGATGCCTTCTCCGCCAAAGCCTCGTTCATTTTTTCCTTCTTTATGGAATGTCATGATGTAATCAACAAAGCTTGCACCAAGTTTTGTTGACCCCAATATAGAACAATCGCAATTCTCAAATCCCGGGATCACATTGTTTACCAATCCGTCGTGAGGAAGAACTGCATAATTATTTTTCTTGATCACTGCTCTTGATTCTAATAACCCTTCGTTATAGCCAGTATTGTTATTCTTGTACCCCATCTTTTTTCCTCTTCCCTACTCTTTGTATGCCAATTCATATAATGCTTGCGCCAGTACTTCGACTCCGGCAAGCAAGTCTGCCAAATCTGTCGCTTCTGCTGGATTATGGCTGATTCCTTTGATGCTTGGCACAAAAATCATTGCTGTCGGATAATGCGGCGCAATCACTTGAGAATCATGGCCTGCACCACTGTGCATCACTTTATAGCTCTTTTCTTTCGCTTTTGCTGCTTCTTCGACAACGGCAACAACTGCTTCATCCATTGGAACTGGCGTTTCATCCATCCAAAGGTCGATATCTAATTCTAAGTCCAGCTCTTTTGCGACTTCTTTCATGTACGCTTCTGCCTCTTTCGTGAATTTGCTTAACGCATCCACGTCTGTATGACGGCAATCCATCGTAAATAGGACTTCTCCCGGCACGACATTTACTGTATTTGGTTTAGGCTCGACCTTGCCGAAAGTAACCACGAGAGGATCACCTTCTGCAAAGGCACGATCGATAATTTCTGAACAAATTTTTGAGAATCCGTACACAGCGTCACGACGATAGCCCATCGGTGTTGTTCCAGCATGGTTGGCCTCACCCTTTAAAACAAAGGTATAACGCTTCTGGCCCGCGATATTGTTCACGACACCGATTTGCAGTTTTTCATTTTCTAAAACATTTCCTTGTTCAATGTGGATCTCAACAAACGCTTTGATATCCTCCCGCTGTTTCTTCGCGTCATCCGCAAAGTCAAACCCTTGACGACGCATTTCATCTATAAATTTCAATCCTTCAGAATCGGCGATGGCTTCCACCTGTTCTCTGGAGGCTTCACCTACAAAGTTTTTACTTCCCCAAAAGACTGTAGGAAAACGACTGCCCTCTTCTTCTGCCATAGAAATGACCTCTAAGGAACGCAGAGGCTGACCATAAGTTTCCAATAAGTGCTGAACAGCAAGATAAGCGGCCATTACGCCAAATTGCCCATCTAACGTACCGCCATTGACAACGGTATCAATATGGGAGCCAGAAAGAATCGTTTCCTCTGGGTATTTTGTACCAGCAACACGTCCAAATAAATTTCCAATCGCGTCGTAGGACGTTTCTAGTCCAATTTCCTGCATTTTTCCTTCAACAAACTTCTGCGCCTCTAACCACGAATCTGAATAGAGCAACCGTGTCATACCGCCTGTTGGATCACTACCTATTTGTGACAATTCGTGGATATTCTTATCTAAACGCTTTTCTAAAGTCATTTCATGAACCTCCTTCAGTTGTTAATTCAATTGTAAACGCTAATACTGCTAACATCATTGTTCAAAAGTTACAAAAATCTGTATCATTTTGTGCTAAAGTGCTGTTAAATCTTTTAAAATGTTTTCTATAATTGATACAGAAAGAAGGGATTTTATGCCTACTCAACCACTCATTTACACCATTGAGGCTTCGCTTTCCTTGAAGGCGTCCTTTTATCAAACAAAGAATCCTCATCCGAAGAATGCGACACTTCTGTATTTGCATGGCGGGGGGTTTCTTTTTGGCAGTCGTGACGATCTGCCCCAAACGTATCTGGATCTTTTTCTGGAAAATGGCTTCAATGTCTTGGCCTTTGATTATCCTCTTGCACCGGAAACACCGTTAAGGGAAATTCTTCATTGCTTAGAAGACGCGGTCACATGGTTTTTAGCTCATTTCCAAACGACACTTGCCTTATCGGAACCGGATTTTTTCCTATTTGGACGTTCTGCGGGCGGTTACTTAGCTTCTATTTTAACTGCCAACATTTATGAACACCAACGAGGCCTGATCCGTTTTTACGGATACCATCATTTTGAACATCCAGCATTTACTTTACCCAATACGTACTATCATCGCTTTCCAAAAGTTTCCCCATTAGAAGCGCAGCAATTGATTCAGGACCATGCCGTAACGGATCAACCACTAGAAAAAAGATTTCCTCTCTACCTTTCCGCGCGACAATATGGGAATTGGCTGAGTTATCTGGGACCACTTACCGAAGAGCTGTCCCTCAGCACGACGCAATTGACAAACTTTCCTCCAACTTTTATCGTCCATTGCACGGAAGATCCTGATGTACCGATTGCTTCATCCCGTGAATTGTCGAAGGCTGTGTCCAACAGTGAATTTCTGGAACTGCACGTGGCAGAACATGATTTTGATCGGGAAAAAAATCCGATTGCTGACGATGTGTACCAAAAATTGAGAGCATGGCTATTTAAAACTATTTAGTCAGATAAAAAAACGTTCCAATTCTACTACCTATATAATAGTAGAATTGGAACGTTTTAGTTTCATTCCTGATAAAGTGACTCTCCCTCAATCCGCAAAGAAATCGCTAGAAATTTGAGACAAGCCCTTATTCAGCGAACTTGTTTTTGTGATCGTACCGATCGTAATGAATCGCGTCACTCGTTAAGTATTCATAAATGTCATCAACGATTTCAATACCGTTTTCCTCGTAATTTTTCTCCCGCATTCTTCCACGTTCCCCAGGATAATTTACTTCCTTGAAGCCTGCGCTGGGCGCGACAGTTTTCAGCTCATCCAGCATCGTAGAAATCGTCTGCTTAAATGGTTCCAACCCAACAAAAAATTCTGGATTTATGACAATATGCAACTGCCCTAGTTCTCTTCCTTTTGAAAGATCATGATACATCGAGGATACATGTTTCCCAAACGGAACACCTAATAGCACCCCGGATAAGACATCCACCATCATCATCAAGCCATAGCCCTTTGCTCCTGCAATCGGGACTAAAGCATTGACCTTCGTCGAATCTGTCGTCGGATTCCCTTGTTCATCCACCGCCCACGTATCCGGGATCGATTCTTTACGAGAACGCGCGTGTAAAATTTTCCCCCACGCCTGAACCGTCGTTGCCATATCAAAAGTAATGATTCGTTCGTCGTTGCTTGGTGCCGCAAACGCGATCGGATTGGTTCCAAAGAAAGGCTCGCTCCCGCCGAAAGGCACCACCATAGGATCGGATTGGCAAACCGATACCGCAACCATATCATTTTCCGCGGCCCGTTCGACATAATACGCCAAAGCGCCACTATGAGAAATATTTCTAATACCGATCACAGCGATCCCTGTTTCCTTAGCAATCTCGATTGCTTGATCCATTGCTTTTTCCGCTGCTACAAAACCCGAACCATTATCACCTTCAAAAATCCCGCAGCTTGGACCTGTTTTTGAAAAATGAAACGCCGGATTTTGTGTGATCCCCCCTTTGGCGATTCGTTCTGAATAATATTCGACACGCATCGCTCCGTGCGAGTGAATTCCCCTTGCGTCAGCAAAAGTCAGTACGTCACTAACGATCTCCGCCTGCTCCTCCGGTAATCCCGCTTGATGAATCTTATCTTTGATTAATTGATGCAGCTCCGTCTTTGTTACTTTCATCTCTTTCACCTTTTTCTCTTTTATTTTGATTGTCTGGACACACGTTTTCATTCCTATCGTAAGGGTTTTCCAGACACTATACACTGTTCAAAGTGCACAAAAAACAAAACGAATTTAGTGGTTTTAAATGCCCAGAGATACTTAACCTTTTCAAAAAAGACAAGAGTGATTCAAACATACAAAAAAGTTGACGCGAACTCAAAGAGCGTTCCCGTCAACTTTTTCATGTTTTAGTTATCCTTTTAGAAAATAATCACTTTCTGACCCAGCACTACCAAAGGTCAAACACCTTAAAAGCTATGATTTTTCTCAGCTATTTGTTTTTTAACCATTTTAACGAAGGCTTGCTTATCCATTTTTTGGATTTCTTGAGATCCGCGTTTTCGAACAGCAAATTCGGCGCCATTCATTTCATGATCCCCGATAACTAAACTATACGGTGCTTTTCTTAATTCGGCTTCACGGATCTTTTTGCCTAATTTTTCATTGCGGACATCCTTCGACACGCGAATGCCGTTTTCTTGGAACTCTTGATAAAGAACATCCACATAGTCGTTATGCTTCTCTGCGACTGAGAGCAATTCTACTTGCTTCGGTGCCAGCCAAACAGGGAACGCACCGGCATAATGTTCGATCAAAATACCAAAGAAACGATCTAACGACCCAAATACTGCACGGTGAATCATCACAGGACGCTGTTTTTCATTGTTTTGATCAATAAAGCTTAGATCAAATTTTTCCGGCATTTGAAAATCCAGTTGAACAGTCGCGCATTGATGGCTGCGATTGAGAGCATCCTTGATATGGATGTCGATTTTAGGGCCATAAAACGCGCCGTCCCCTTCATTGATCGCGTAGTTATAGCCGAGGCTGTCTAATACTTCTTTCAATGAATTTTCCGCCTTGTCCCACATCGCGATTTCGCCCATAAAATCATCTGGCCGCGTAGACAATTCCACCGAATATTCAAAGCCAAACACTTTGTACACCTCATCGATGATTTTTAATGCCAACGTAATTTCTGCTTTGATTTGATCGGGACTAACGAAAATATGCGCATCATCTTGACAAAAAGTCCGAACGCGAAGCAGCCCGTTTAACGCGCCACTGAATTCATGCCGATGGACCTGACCAAATTCAGCCATTCGAATCGGTAAATCCCGGTACGAGCGAACATCATCTTTATAAATCATGCAGTGTCCCGGACAGTTCATGGGCTTCAACGCATAGTCCTGATCATCCACTTTTGTAAAGTACATGTTATCTTTATAATGATCCCAATGCCCTGAACGTCGCCACAACCGTTCATTCATGATCAAGGGCGTTTTTACTTCATCGTAGTCATATCTCGTTTGCAATTCCCGCAAGAATTTTTCTAGTTCGTTACGAACTGTTTGCCCGTTCGATAGGTAAAAAGGCATTCCCGGTGCTTCTTCAGAAAACATAAACAACTTCAATTCTTTGCCCAGTTTTTGATGACTGCGCTTTTCTGATTCCTCTAAGAAAGCCAGATACTCCGCCAGATCATCCTTTGAAGAAAAGACAACGCCATTCACCCGCTGAAGCATCTCATTGTCTGCATTTCCTTGCCAATACGCACCAGAAACCTTTAACAATTTGAAATTCTTAATAGGCTTCACATCCAAAGCAAACGGTTCTTTTGAAAAAGTGATCCCCTCGCCAAATTGATAAATACATCCGCGATCCTCTTCAGGAAGCGCCTCTAGCAGCTCTAATTGTAGATCGTTGTCTTTGAAAATCGCTTTCGCTTCCTTAACCGAAACAATTTCCTTACTGATACGATTGTTATTTTTTTGAAGAGCCTTCATGTCTTGCTCGATTTCTTTAAATGTTAAAATACTCAATGACTGATCCAAACGCATATCGACAAAAAAGCAGTGCTCATCTAGCTTTATTTCAGAAATAACCGCTTTTTTATAACGTTTCTTTATCGCTCCGCTAAAAACCAAACCGATACTTCTGCGCATTGCAGCTAGGCCCTCTTGACTGTCTTTTCCATAAAACGAAACACGGCTGGGATGGTCAATGGGTGAAAATAAGTCCAACAACGTACCGTCGATACTCCCAATCACTGCCTCTGCATTCATTTCTTTCGCTACTTCGTGCAATGTAGTGCCTGCCACCACCATTTTCTTGCTTCCATTTGGAAATACGACTTCAACTTCATTGTTTGACATACTTGTTCAACTCCATTCTCTCTTTTATAAAAAACAATATAAAAAAACACGTCCCCTAAAAAAGGGACGTGTTCGATTAACGTGTTACCACCCATGTTCCCAAGAAAATTTCACAGAAATATTTTCTCGGCTCATTGCGATATTATAACGTATATCATGCGACCAGTCTTTTGCTGATTTCTCTAAGGGAGTAACGCCAAAATTTCTACTAGAAGCTCACAGCCAAGGCTTCATTCTCTGAAAGTATCTCCTGATGGAATCCTATCCTTATCATTGCGTTTTGTTATTCAATTGATTGTTGCTAGAGTACTCCCATAAAATTTGAAAGTCAAGGGAAAATAAAAAATTATTTTTTGCGCCACAGTTTGATGGGGATACAAAAAAGCCCCGTCCTACTCAAAGGCACGAGGCTAAAAAATATCTATACAAACCAAACAAGGTATCTTCAACCATACTTTCCGTTATTACTGAAAATAAAATATAACAACAATCCTGCTCCGATCAATGCACAGGCCACGCCTATAAAAGGCACGATCCGCCCCATTTCCGTTACAGTCATTAATATGGTACCGCCAACAAATAGAAATCCTGCTGCAATGAGATTTTTCATAACGACCTCCTATTAAAAAACACATGGGAGACACTTTATTTTTTCCTGACTGTCATTCTGGACTCTTCTTACATTGTACCTTGCGAACCTCATGGAAGACAATAAAGGTGCTTTGTGTTTGATACGATAACAAGCTGTCAATAAAAAAACACTCTGAATAAGTCACTCGCCTTAAGCATTCCTTGATTCTTCCTTCACCTCATCCTCAATACCCAAATGACTATTGTTCTCACTTTTATTACATAACGATAGAATCGCTTTGTAAAGTATCACAATTGTTTTTACGCGCGGCGTTTCACTCGATAGTCAAACAGATTCAACGTCTTCTTTAATTCAACATACACTAGCGAGATAAACGACAGTCCTAAAACAAAGAGCCATTGAGTGGGCTGCAGTGCGGTCAAGCCAAGAATGTACGCTGTTTGCGGAAGGGTCGCTGCTAAAATAAGCACAGCTCCACCGAGTAAGGTCGTTCCTACTAACAATTTATTTCCTGCTAAGTCCAGCTTGAAGATTGATTCACGGCTGCGGCAATTGTACATGTGTACGATTGTGGTCAAGCCCATCACGAGAAAGGTCATCGTGGTCGCTTGTTCACCATTCGGCAGCCCATGATTGAAGGCTGCGGTGTGTCCAACGAAAATCGTCAGCAGGGTCACCGCGGTAAAGACGATTGAGATTTCTATGATTTTGCTCAATAACCCATTGTTGAAAATGCTGGCATTTCGGTCGACTGGCTGCTGGCGCATCACATCTTTTTCTGCTGGCTCCACTGATAAACTAAAACCGGGGATGCCATCCGCGACAACTTTGATAATCAATAATTGAATCGCTGTAACAGGAGCTCCTAGACCCATTATCAACGAGATCAACACGATCGTCAGGGCAGAAATATTGCAGCCAAGCATGGCATACAATGATTTCCGAATATTGGCATACACGCGTCGGCCTTCTTTTACCGCCTCAACGATCGTCGCAAAATTATCGTCTAGCAGCACCATATCGGAGGCTTCCTTGGCAACTTCTGTTCCGCCGCCCATTGCGATCCCGACATCGGCCGCCTTCAACGCGGGAGCGTCATTGACCCCATCACCTGTCATGGCGACCGTCTCGCCATTCGCCTGCAAGGCCTTCACGATGCGGATCTTATCTTCTGGCGAGGTTCGGGCAAACACCCGGTATTCCCCGATCACTTTTGCCAAATCATCCTCGGATAGTTTTCCTAATTCGGCACCTGTCATCGCTTTTTTTCCCGGTTCCAAAATCCCGACATCGGCGGCGATTTTTTTCGCTGTAAGCAAGTGATCCCCCGTGATCATGACGGGGCGAATCCCAGCCTTTTTCGCGATTCGAACCGCTTGGTAGCTTTCTTTTCGTGCAGGGTCGATGATTCCAATAAAGCCTAAAAAGTGCAGCTCTGTTTCCAATTCTTCACTGGTAACTTGAGTCGGCAATTCCTCGTATTCCTTCACCGCAACACCTAAGACACGGTACGCTTGCGCGGCGAGGTCATCGTGACACTCTTGAAAATCTGCGCGCGCCTCTTGAATAGGCAAACGGTCAAACGCCCCTTTTGTAATGGACAGATAAGCGTCTCCTTTTTTATAAAGGACCGTCATTTTCTTTCGTTTTGAATCAAAAGGAAGTTCGTCGATCCTTTCGTATTGCCTCAACAATGTGTTCAGCTTTTCTCCGCCAAAGTGTGTTTCGGCTGCTTGTTTAATGGCTTGCTCTGTTGGGTTTCCGTGGCTTCCCTGTTCTTCAGAGAGGTTGCTGGCTAAATAAAAGTGCAGCAGCAGCGCCTCTTTAGCTCCCGAGGTCTGTTCTGTTAAAACTGGAACCACCTTTTTGACCGTCATCTGATTTTCCGTGATGGTCCCAGTCTTATCCGAACAAATCACTGAGACGTTCCCAATCGTTTCCACCGCTGCTGGCGTTCGTATGATCGTGTTCTTTTTCGCCATGTTTCGAATACCAAAAGACAGCGAGATCGTAACCACGACCGGCAGCACTTCAGGAATCGCCGCCACCGCCATCGAGATCGCTGTCATGATGGCAATCTCAAGCGAATAGCCTCTGATCAGGCCAATCAGGATCGCAAGCACTGCCGCACCGATCGCGACCCCGCCTAGCACTTTGCCGAGTTTTTGCATTTTCACCTGTAAAGGCGCCTGCATCGGCTGCTCTTCTGTCAGTAAATCCGAGATTTTCCCGATCTCCGTCGCCAATCCTGTCGCCTCAACGATGGCTTCGCCTCGACCACTTACCACCAACGCCCCGGAAAAGACGTTATTTTTTAAATCTCCGATGGTATCTGTCGCATCCGGTTGATAATCTGCCTCTTTCTCACTCGGTTCACTTTCACCGGTTAAAAAAGATTCATCGATCAATAAATTTTTACTAGTGATCAAGGTGGCATCCGCCGAGACACGATCCCCCAGCTCAAGCAGCAGGCGATCCCCCGGTACCACTTCTGTACTTTGAATGACTGTCAATTGTCCATCGCGATAGACTTTTGTTTGAGGAATGCTGAAGCGTTTCAACTCATCCATCGATTTTTCTGCTTTCTTTTGTTGGCGAATAGACAAGAACAGATTCAAGAGAACGATCCCGAAAATCACGATGGGTTCAGAAAAATTGTCAGGATGATTTTTCAACGCGACATAGATCGAAAGAACCGTCGCGATCACTAAAATAATGATCGTGATATCCTTCAGCGCAGACAACAAATAGGTCCAAAACCCGTTCTTTTTTCCCTGTTCGATCGTGTTAGGTCCATATCTTTCCAACCGCTCCGCAGCTTCTTGTTGTGTGAGTCCTTTTCCCTGTTGCTTCTCTGTTTCAATCAGTTTCTTTTGCATGCCTAATCCCTCCCAAATAAACAAAAAAAGTCAGTCAAACGAACCATTAAAGCCTACGGTTCGTTTGGCTGACTTTTTATCCTACTGTTCCGGCGAACAATAGCGTCGTCAAATATTTTAATAATTTGTATTCTGTCACACTTTTCAAAAGAAGGCAAGGGGTGCCCTTCAGAAAATAAAAAATCCTCGTGGCTATTTCCCTGTCTAAAGGCCTTTATTGAGTGTCAAAATTGCGGTTCCGCGCGGTTTTCCCGTATACTTAAGAGACGTACACTAAAAAGGAGAACTTGATCCATGCCGATTCTACAAGAAAATATCGCTAATTTTGCGGTTATTATAGGTTTTATCACGATTCATCTGGCATCACGCTTTTTCTTACTGGAAAAAGTCAACGTAGAAGTGATGATGTCTGTTGCTGCAGGGGTGGGCGTGTCTTACGCCATTCTGCATTTACTGCCGCAGCTCGCGTACTCACAAGGCGTGCTGATCGATTCTTTCGGCTGGGAAGACGGTGTTCATGCGACCCACGCCATTTATGGCATCGTTCTTCTTGGACTGGTCGTTGCCCATGTCATGGATAAGCTGGACGAACGAAACTTTCACATCGTGGAGAAAAAGGACCTCACCAGCGCTGAAGTTGCCTACTTCTGGTCTGACGTTTCATTTTATGCGGTATACAATGTGATGATCGGGTACCTTGTTATCGCAAATACCTTTTCCGAGCGCTTTTACGTCCTGACGTATTTCATCGCCTTTGGCCTGCATTTTCTAATGAACGATTGGTCCTTGGCGCATCATCATGGAAAAATTTATCAGAAAAAAGGGCGTCTTATGTTATCTCTTAGCATTTTACTTGGCGCCCTGCTCTCTATCCTGCTGCCGCTCCCCTATTTCCTGTTGGTTTCCATCGAGGCCTTTATCACTGGAGCGATGCTAATGAACATCATCAAATTCGAGCTGCCGGATGGTGACGAAGGAAGTATCAAAGCCTTTTTAGCGGCAACGATCGTTTCAGGGGTACTTTTTGTGTTTATCTAAAAAAATAATCATTATTTCCCATAAAAAAACAGCTCGACTTTTATCGAACTGTTTTTTTATTATTCCAACGCTGTTACCATCTTCCGCGTTTGAGTCGCGCCTTGTTGATGTATCGCTTGGCATCATCAGGGATTCGCGCGGGGGAATCATCGATGTCTTCTTCCCAAGGGTATAGACCCTCTTCGTTCTTTTTGTAATTTTTAAGCTCGTGGTCAGCTTGGTGCGCTTGTTTGTGCGTTTTCTTTCTTCGACTATGTGTGACCGCATAAGCCACACCGATCATTACTATCGCGATAAATCGAATAAACCCTACCATATGATCCCTCCTAATTCGTGTGCAGACGGTAGTTTATCAAACCAGATAAGAAATGCTCCGCGTCGTCGATCCGCATTCGAAAGCGGTCATGTCGGGCAAAAAAGCCATAATTGATCGTCGCTGGTTCTTTGAAAAATTGAGCGAATTCAGGGAACATGACGCCTGTTGTCAATTCGTGTCGAACGCGTTTTACCATGACTCCATTGATCCGATCCTTTACGTCGATAACGTCTTTTTCCTCTTGAAAAAGCGTATGTTTCATGTCGCTTTCGGCTAACTTATCCATCATTTTTGAAGCGGCCACTAGCAGCTCAAGCATCGTTGGATAAGCGGTGTCGCGCCTGTCGATGAAGCGAAGGTTGCCAAGTGCATTATCCAAGCCAAATTGGTAATACTCTTTCTTTTCCTTGAATCGCAACAACTCATTCGTTGCGTAACTCAGCCAATGATCGTGGTATTTTTGATAGTCATTCGCGATAAAGGCAGCCATCAGATCCTCACAAATATGCATGATCCTCGCTTCTTTAAAAATCCCATACGCCCGCAGCAGTGCAAAAAGAATCTCCCCGTCATAATACACGATGCGAAACGCTTCCTTAATCCCCAATGCTTCATCCAGCACATGGATCGTGCGATTTTGGGCGGTGATGAATTTTTCTTTAACAGAAACGATCAATTTTTGTAAAAAGGAATGAAACTGCGAATCGCCCGTCACCTCTGTGTATTTAGCAATTGCCAAAATCGCCGTCGCTTGAGCGCCAAGCTTGTATTCGACGGTTTTACTTAAGGGCTCCATGACCAGAGTATAGCCGTCAACGGTAGAATTCAGATGGGTGATGCCCCAATGGATTCCCTGTTCTATTTTTTCACATAATGCTTGATCTGATTTGTACTCAGCGGCCTCAGCCAATGCATAAAGGGAGGAGAAATGCCGCACCGAATTATAGCCTTTGATTCGTTGATCGTAGCAAGGATAATACCCGTAAATAAATTGTCCTGTAGGCATCAGTTGCTTTTCTAAATACTCGGAGCCTTTTTCAATGACTGAATCTGTTATTTTATTTAAATTTGAAACCGTCACCTCACGCACCCGATTGCCATTGCCATAGTCCGTCAGCGGGTAAACGTTTCCCTCTTCGAAATAGAAAGCCTTCGTTTTGAAGAGGAAAATTGCTGCTCGCTCCAATTCCTTTGTTTGGGCATTTGATCGTTTGTATTTGCGTTTCATGTATCCGCGGAAATTTTGTTCATTGATCGTTAATTCAGGCAGATTATAGCCGACTCTATGTTCTTTACTCGGTTTCAAAAGTGCATTTCCAACCATCTCTTCCATTAAAAAGCTATAATGACCCGCCTGTTCCCAACGAAAGTTGAAATCACCATAATTGTTTCTTTTTATAGAAGAAATTCGTTCGTTTAATTGCGAATACGCGATCGGTTCCTCTTCTGTAACGATGTCGATCCGAAAATAGCTCGCTGAATCTAACCTGTTTTTACTATAGTGTGATAGAAAGCTTGTCCAAGCGGCTTCATACGTATCGCCATAGAATTCATTCACCTGTCCCCGTTCCGTAAAATTTCCGACACTAAGAATAATGGCCGGTTGCAAATTCTCTGACTGTAAACCAGCAAGATAATCCTCGACTTCCTTTAATTGATGTTGACTCGTTTGAACAGCCATCCTATCACCCCATAAAGGATCGATGAGGAGACCTGCTCTTCATCAATCCAATTTTTCTACTCTTCTTTTTTTGTTCTTTTTAATTTCCAAATGCCCAACCCTGAAATAAAGGCGGCAATGGAACCTAAAATCGTTAACCCGCCGCTCAATTCATCACCGGTTGCCGGGTATTGTTTGGCACTGCCCGTATAGCCGGAACCTGCACTTCCAGTATAGCCAGAGCCACCAGAATGTCCGCTGCTGATCGCACTTCCGCTACCTATTGGATCTAGACCACTTCCTGGATTCGATGGTGGTGTCCCATCGGATACCCCAATTGGTAGAGCTCCATCGTCCTGATCATCATCCTCATCTAATTCCAAATCAGAATCAGCATCAGCATCCGCATCGGAATCCGCATCCGCGTCGGCATCGGCATCCGCGTCTGAATCTGAATCTGAATCAGCATCAGCATCGGCGTCCGCGTCCGCGTCGGCATCCGCATCGGCGTCAGCATCCGCATCGGCGTCAGCATCCGCATCGGCGTCTGAATCAGCATCAGCATCTGCGTCAGCATCGGCATCAGCATCTGCGTCGGCATCTGAATCGGCATCGGCATCGGCATCGGCATCAGTGTCGGCATCCGAATCGGCATCTGCGTCGGCATCTGAATCGGCATCGGCATCTGCGTCGGCATCGGCGTCAGCATCGGCGTCAGCATCCGCATCGGC